>Ga0334883_1001396_pt1 | contig 36089 bp, 26 predicted proteins | sample GraSluR1_MG_6_FD_207230 | JGI IMG/M metagenome (GOLD analysis project Ga0334883, IMG submission 207230) | Sludge microbial communities from methane-producing bioreactor in Wageningen University, Netherlands - Granular Sludge_09_05-R1 | ecosystem: Engineered > Bioreactor > Anaerobic >...
TAGGAAGTAAACAACAGCAGGGTAACTCCTCCAAGTCCAATAACACTGAGCAACATTAATATAAAGAATGGTTTTTTACCTCCGGTGGTATCTACCCACGCTCCAAACGGTATTCGTAAAAGTGAACCTGAAAGCGAAGGAATGGCAATTAGCAAACCAAGAAGAGTAGGGGTGAGGTCCATGGCCTCTTTGAATTTAACAGCGGTTGGGCCGTATAAGGCAACGGCGGCAAATCCAAAAAAGAAACCGAGTGTAGTCCCGGTTAAACCCCTTTTACTGTTTCCTCTGATATTCATAAGTTTTGATTATTAGAATATTTTGCAACATAAAAACTAAAATACTTTAAAGTTGTAACAAATGTTTCATATTGACAAAAAAAAAACCCCATCCGGTGGGATAGGGAAAATTCATTTTATTAATTCCTTTCTGGCTAAAAAGACCTTCTTTCTTATTGTGTCAACAGGCAAATTCAGTTTAATGGCAATCTCATAAAAACTAAAACCTTCAAGAAACATTATAAACGGAAGCTCAATTTCATGTTTTAACCCATAACTTCTTTTACTTTTTTTCTGTTGACAGGTCATCGAAATTTGATTGATTCTTTAATTTTATTCTCGTAGTTGTTATTGCCAAAGGAATAATCGAACTAATTTATTGGTTGACCAATTCGTTTTCGAGTTCAACAGCTTTTGGAAACAATATGTTGTTTTCCAAATGAATATGCCTGTGCAGGTCTTTATCAAAATCTTCCAGTGTTTTGTAAGTTATTTGATAGGTATTACATCCATCGGCGGGAATCGTATAACGGTCGGTAATTTGAACCAGTTTTCTGAACCGTTCACCTTCGATTTCATGTTCTTCCTTCATCACACTTATCGGACCCAGAATATTTCCCATTCCCGGTACTTCATCAAGTTGCCCGTTTTTGGCTTTTACAAGATTTCTTATATGAGGGAAAAGTATCATTTCCTCTTTTTGCATATGTGCGGTTAAATTACCAACTGCACCATCGAACAATTCTTTTACCTCGAATAATTCCGGATGGTTATCTCCGTGCACATTGCAAAGTTTCTCCAGTTTTTGTTGAATGAATGGAGTATTTTCATTGATGTAGGCATGGTGCGTTTCTTCAATATAATTGCATAATTGATCCAGCGGGAGGTTTTCGATGAATTTCGAATCCCTGTCCTGGGTTTCCATAACAGGCGCAATTAAAGCAATAATTTCTTGTGCTTTTAGGTTGTTTCGCTCACTGGCTTCTTGAAGTGTAATGTTGCCACCGCAACAAAAGTCAATATTGTTTTCTTCAAAAATCTGAGCTGTTTTAAAATTTTCCCTTACGATATCGCTCACTAATGAATTACTTGTTATTTCCATTTTAAATTTCTTTTAATTTTTTTTTTGAGTTATAAATATCAGGAACAAAAATAATAAAAATCATTTAATAGACAAACAGGTCTTTTAGTAAATTTTAAATAATTAATTCAATTAGAAAGGTTAATAACAGTAAAATACTCACCACATACATAAGTCTAAATCCCTGATTAAGTCGAGATAATTGTTTTCAGGTTATAGCCAGTTTTCATGTGTCGAAACCAGTGACATGAATGCCTGAATATAGTTGTCAACACTTTCCTCATGTAACAAAAAAACCTAAGATTTATTTCATTTGAATTTTCAAATCGTCAAAGTAAGTCACAGCATCTGCTTTAGTCCACAGCCCTATTTTACCTGTTTGGGTAAAAGTCTTGTCCTGCACTTTAAAAATCTCTTTTCCGTTAAGAAATACCGTAAACAAATCGTCTATTACCACCAATTTCAAAGTATTCCATCCTGTGCCCAACGGTGGTACATCCACGCCATAGGTCTTTCCTTTACCCACCAATGGCAAATCGGTGCGCTTCCCGTTTTCTACTTTATACATTACCACATTATCTTCGAGCGGATTGGCCCGGACCACATAATAATTGTTCTTGTCTATGAAACGCCAAACAAAGCCGCCACCCTCGTCGTGATTGCCTGTAACACCTTTCAGCCGGACAGCGAGTTTCATGTCTTTAGCTGAAATTTTATCGTTAACAATTACATTAAAATGGCCATTGGGATTGTCGCTGTACAGTTGGGCCAATACTTTATTTCCCTGATCATCCAATACTTTCCAATCAGTACCGCCTTGTCCGGTGTAGAATTGAGACCAGCCCGAAGGGAGTTTTTCGGCAGCGAAGTTGCTAAAATCAAAATGCATTGTCTCTGCTTTTGAATCTGATTGTTGTATCTTTTTTTCCAATTCGGGTACATTTACCATCGTCACCGATTTTGAACCTGAATAGCCAAATGCAGTCATAAAAATGAAGATTGACATTGTCATCACTAATAGTTTTACTTTTGTTTTCATAATCGAATTTTTAAATTTTTAATAAAATTGTAAAAACGAATTCGTAGAGTTTCTAATTTCTTCTTTTGTTCCGGCAGTTTCAATTTTTCCGGTATTCATAATAATAATCTCATCCCCGGTTTTCAAAGCTTCCCGGTGGTCGTGTGTTACATAAAGCATCGTAAATTTTTGCTGTTGATGAATTTTCAACAGGTGATTCAGGATGTTTTCTTTTAACTGAATATCAATATTTGCCATAGGCTCGTCCATAAGAAGTATTTCAGGTTTCATGATTAACGAACGTGCAATGGCTACCATTTGCTTTTGTCCGCCAGAGAGCTGATGCGGATATTTTGGAGCTTTATTACTTATGCCAAATAAGTCCAGTAATTCAGTTACTTTATCCTTAATATTATCTTCCTTCTTTTCTTTTAATGCGAAGGCAATATTGTCAAAAACCGTAAAATGAGGCCAAAGCGCCAAATCCTGAAAAACGAAACCAATCTTTCGTTGGTGAGGCGGAAGAAGAATTTCCCCATTTTTGCTCACAACTGACCCGTTTATTTTTACCATGCCCGCCGAAGGCTTCTCCAATCCTGCCACCAGGCGCAGCACCGTTGTTTTACCACAGCCGGAAGGCCCCAGCAGGCAAGTTATTTTTCCCTGCTGAAAAGAAAATGAGAAGTTCTGCAAAACCTCTTTATCGCCATAGCTGTGCGTAATATTTTCGAGCGTTATTTTATACATACTGAAATTTTTTAAACATCCATTTCCCAAAAACAAAGAGCAATAGGATAAAAAATACCGTTACCCCCAGATTGATTAATGTCATGCTGCTGGTGAGCGCTTCCGGTGCATTGGCGCTTATGGTGAATGTTTTTACCGTCATCAGTTCCGTTCCGGGTGGATAGACCATCATGGTGGCGCCCAACTCGCCCAGGCACAAAATGAATGACAGGACAAATGCTGTAAACAACGACGGCACTAATAATGGCAAACTGATTTTTAAAAACACTTTTTTTGACGGAATACCAGCCACCGATGCAGCTTCCTCAAAAGAAACGGGGATTTGTTTTATACCATTTCCAATTATCCGGGATGCTATAAAACCAAACTTTCCCAGGTACGCTATCAGCAGGATAAGCGAAGTGCCATAAATGAAGTTCAAGGCGGGATGGTTGTAATACCTTATTAATGCTATTCCCAGCACGGTTGAAGGAACAATGAAAGTCAGTAAAAGTAACAAATCAGGCAGTTTTTGATTCTTCCGCTCTTTTACGAAGGCTGTCCATAATCCAATGAAAGTTATGATGCAAGCTCCTGCAAAGGCAAGTTTCACAGATTGAAAAGCGGCCGGACGTATAAGTTCCCATGCCTCGGCAAAAAACAGTGTCCTGCCGGTAAACGATTGAACGGTTAGCATAAGAACAGGAATCAACAAAGCTGAAGCCAGTAAAATCCAGATGAATCCATGTACTAAAACTTTGCGGTTTCCGGTCTGATACTTTTTGGAGAAACTCCCTTTAGCCGATACGGATAAGAAAGGGGCATCTGATAAATAGCGCGCTTCAGACAGCATGAGGAGCAGGCAAACAAGCAGCAATAATACCGATTGGCCGATTGCGAGCGGAAAATTATAAAATGCAGAAAATTGGGTGAAGATTTCGGTTGTAAAAGTACGTACCCCAAAAAAGGCGGGAATGGAAAAATCACTCAGGCTGAATAACAGAATTAGCAGAAAGGATATGGTCAGCGCCGGGCGAATAAGCGGGAGGACAATCTTCATCATCATTCTGCGAAAAGAGACCGTCATTAAACCAGCCTCTTCATAACCAGAATGGATTTGGGACAAAGTAGTTCCGGTAATCAGCATCGCCAGCGGAAAAAAGACAAAAGTATGTACCATAATCACACCAGCTTCCGAATAGATGGTGGCTGAATTTCCCAAAAGCCAGAAGAAACCATCTTTCCATGCCACTGCAAAAATGTAGGGGGAAATAAATAGTGGTAGCAACAAGGCCACTCGGTAAAATTTGTTGAATGAAAACTGAAATTTGTAAAGCAGAAAGGCACAAACGGTTCCGGTAATTGTTGCGAGCAAAGCTACTATTCCTGATATAAGCAGGCTTTTACCCATAAGCAACAGATATGCCCGGTCAATAAAAGAAAATAGCTGCATTCCCTCTTTACCTGTTAACCATTGAACAAATAGTAACGCAAGTGGTAAGACCAGAAGCAGGACCAGCAGCAGGAAAGGAATATATTTAAAACCAAATTTCATTCTTCCGCCCATGTTTTCAACCAGGGTTGAATTGTTTCCAGTTTATCAGAAGTTTCCTTGAAATCAATTCTCATTGGTTTTATATTATCTAGCGAGGAAAGATTATCAGGCACTTCTGTTCCTTTTATCAGTGGCATCTGCGCACAGGATTCAGCCAATTTGGCTTCTGTTTCCCTTGTCAGCAGATAGTTTATGAGCCTTTTCCCGTTTTCACTTTGGGGCGAATCTTTGATAAGACTCAGCGCATTGGGCATAATAAGCGTTCCAATGCCGTTTCCCTGCTGATCCAGAAAAATATAATCCACCTCGTTACTTTCTTTTTTGGCCTCAAAAGCATCATCAGTATCGGTGAGGCCAAAAGCCAGTTCACCGTTCATCACCCGTTTTTTAACATCTCCGTTACTGGTGGCTACCACCACACCATTTGTTTTTATATCATTCATCCACTGTTTGGCTTTTTCATCGCCCAAAGTCACAAACAAAGCCGCCATGTGGAAAGTAGTCGTTCCGAATAGCGGATTAGCGATTGTAAATCTGCCGCGAAACCGGGAATCCGTTAAATCGAAAACTGAACCGGGCAAAGAATCGGAGGCAATCAAAGTCGTATTATAAATTAGCACTCTTGCCCTAGCTGAAAAGCCAATCCAGTGGTTATTTTTTTCTTTGAAATTATCAGGGATAAGCAAGGTTTGTTCTGATTGATAAGGTTCAGAAATACCATTTGTTTGCAAAATCCCGTTGCGCAACGGGTCACCGCTCCAGAATAAATCGCATCGGGGATTGTTCTTTTCGGCTATCAGCCGGTTCATTACACCGGTTGATTTGGTTTCTTCGGTATCATACACGGCATTTACTTTAATTCCAGTCTCCCTTTCAAAATCCTTTAATATGGGTTCCGAAAATACCTGATCAACTGTGCAATAAACAGTTACTTCGTTTGGATTTGACATACAGCCAGTTGCTATTATGAAAGCAACACCAATTATTACTTTTATAATTTTTGAGGTTTGAATAAACGATTTTAAAGAAAGTAAGTGGCATCCAAATCCACTCTTTTGTTTAGTATATTTTTTATGTTTTGACATAGTATCCGTTTTTAATTATCCATTACGACAATAGTGTTTTTTCATTACAATACTTTATTATATTGTTTTTCATTTTTTCTCTACCATGGCGCCAAAGGCAAAACCAAAAGCGCTGAAAACGACCAGGGGATGGCATCATCAAGATATTGTATTCCCAACTCAGGAAAAGTATCGCCTTTTTTTGGAATACCGGTGGCCATATAATCAAGGGAGCCTTCCAGTTCTATCTTGCTAAGCCAACTTTCGTTTTTTAACCACTTAAAAATTGCAAAAGCCGCATCCAACTCCAGATTAAGTTTGTGGGTATATAACTTATGGTCGTCTGGCCGTTGGGCCGGACTAAATTTATCGATTATATCGAAATGTGCGCCGACCCATCCGTTTGTTTGCTCAAACGTGAAAAGCGAAAAATTAATTTCGGCCTCAATTTCCGGAAGATTATCGTTTATCTCGCTGCCCAGAATATTAGAAGACTGACCGGTGAACAGATTTTCTGAAGTTTTTGCATAAGGTTTCCAAATCGTTTCAAATGTTAAATCAACACGGGGAATGGAAGTGGGAATCCCGAATGCCAGCGCAATTTCAAATACCGTTTCTGAACTTGTTTGTATTGCTTCGGGGGCGGAACTGACTGACTGGCTAAGAATACGCGCTTGTTTACCGAGATTCTCAAACGTCAGGGTTGGCTCAAGTTTTAATTCAACCGGTCCAAATAGTTTGAATGTTTTTTCATTCGATTGCCCGTACAAATTTTCTGCATTTAACATGCTAAAAATGATACATGCGAATAAAAAAAACCTGTAATTCAGAAAAGGCTGAGACGCTTCAATTTTCTTCATGACAGCACATTATTTTTTGGCATCATTTCGTATTTGCCACCCACAATCTTTTTGGATTTTTTCCAACAGGAATGGTCGCCACCACTTTCCAATTAGCAACATCAATGATGCTTGCATCATTGGAAGAAGTGTTGCTAACCACAGCAAATCTACCGTCAGATGTAAATTCAATCCAGTTCGGATTTGTACCGACAATAATGCTTTTCAGAATTTTATCCGTTGCTACATCAATGGCAGTTACATCATTTGTAAACTGGCTCGTTAGGTAAACGGTTTTGCCGTCAGGAGCTACGGAAAGCCCGTGGGCTGCTTTCCCTTCGTTGTCAAACTTGTCGGATTGCGGTAAAAGAACTTGAGCAATAATTCTGTTTTGCTCCGCATCAATTTTTACCAATCCGTGAAACCAGCGAATGGTCAGATAAATATACTTTCCGTCAGGTGTGGCGGTCATCACTCTCGGAAACCCAAAAGTTGGAATTTCAGCAACGACTTTCATACTGTTCAGATTCACTTTCACGATTTTATTGTCCCCTTCGGAAGTGACCCAAGCGGTTTTTCCGTCAGGCATGGGCAATACAATGTGAGGGTTTCTACCGACTGAAATTGAGTTTATCAGATTCCAATCTGATGTTGAAATTACATCTATCTTATGTTCTCCATTGATTGCAGTTAATATATACTTGCCGTCAATGCTGAAACTTAACTGGTGTGGTGTCTTGCCAACGGAAATGGTCTGCTTTACTTTGTTGTCTGCCGCGCTGATGATGGAAACCGTATTATCCCCTTCATTGCTTACGGCAATCCATTTTCCGTCAGGGGAAACGGCTGTGCCGTGTGGTTTACTCCCTGTTACAATATCAGTGATTTTTTGATTTTTCTGAATGTCAATGACTGATATAAAATCACTCCCGTAGTTGGTAATATACGCTTTTGGCGTTTGTGCAAAAAGCACTGTGCTAATTAGTGCTATTGCTGTTGTCAGGATTATATTGTTTTTCATACGTAAATAATTTCGGTTAAATGAGCCTTCTAAGCCCATATTTTGTTTAAACGCAATAATTTTTAAATATAAAATGCAAAAGAAAAGAGAGCACTTGTCGTTATGGCAAATGCACGGTTATTGGAGGCAAGGATAAAAAACAGCTAAGAGTTATAAAATTTCATACACGTGTTCGAATCACTTTCTTGGGTACTTAGCTGTTGAGGTCAGTTTCATTTTCGGCTTCAGTGTTATTCGCAAATAACGGGTGCCAGAAAAAATCGACCTTCGTATGGGTTTGTTGTTATCCTGCTTTTTCTACAGGTGGCAGTTCTTTTAACTCAACGACATAGCCTAACTTACCCAGTTCGCTTTTCAGGTACGCTTTACGTTTTGCTTCTGTCCTGCTGATTAAATACGCTGCCCCAAGTTCTTTGTAATCACAATTTTCCTTCAAGATGTGATAAACTGACTTCAGGATTGAATGCCCTACTGCAATTAAAGCCCTTTTTTTGCCCCTTCGCGCTGCCAGTTTGTGGTATCTTGCATGATAAAACGTGTTTTTTGTCCTTGTGGCTGCCCATGCTATTTCGGTCAGCACAGCTTTAACTTGTTTGTTTCCCCGGGTTGTCCGTCCGCTTTTTTTTTACCGGCGCTCTCGTTGTTTCCAGGAGACATGCCAGCCCATGAGGCTAAATGTTTTTCTGTTGGAAAAACACCCATGTCCAACCCGATTTCGGCTACAAGGTCTTCAACACTTTTAGAACTAATACCCGGAACTTTTTGGAGCAGTTCCAACGCATTTTCGTAAGGCGACAAAACTTCTTTTATCCGCTGGGTCAGGCTTTCGATGGTTTGCTGTGTACCGGCAATTTCCTGTCGGATGATTTGAAGCATATACACATGGTGTTCGGTAATAAATCCCTGGCAGGCTTCAAAAATTTCTTCTTTGGTAGCCGCCAGCTTTTTGTGATAAACTTCATCCACATCCTGCATGGTGATTTCCTCTCCGTCACAGATTTTGTCTATCAACTTTGTGCCTACTGCCCCGTTTGTGGAACTCAACACACTCGATAACTTGATGTTGGCATCCTCCAAAATCCGGATAATCCGGTTTTTATTCGAGGCATTGCTTTGAACCAACTTTGCCCGGTAACGTGTTAAATCGCGTAATTCCCGCTGCTCTTTTGCCGGTATAAAACTCGGTTTGAGAAGCCCAGCAAGCAACAACTTACATAGCCATGCGCTGTCTTTTTTGTCGGTCTTATGCCCCGGAACGTATTTCACATGGGCGGCATTCACAACCCAGACCGTTATGCCAGCCGGTTCCAAAATATTGTAAACAGGCTTCCAGAATACGCCTGTGCTCTCCATAGCAACGTGCGTAATTCCATTTTCCAATAACCAATCTCTCAATTCTTTCAAAGAACTCGTGACGGTGCTAAATTCCCGGCTTTGTTTTTTTAACCCTTCACCGTCAATGGTAGCTACTACCACTTTCTTGTGTACATCAAGCCCGCATCCGCGCGATACGACTTGCTTAAAACTTACTTGCGGTGTTTCCATCTTTATCGTTTTTTAGTTATGTGGCTTATGCCAGAACTAAATTACGAATCCTTAATAAAAATGGTGTCGTCCGCATCGCACCCAATTTTCATTCTCGTGGGTGTCAAAAAATTGTCATGTAGGTTTCATTTTTCAGAAATTTTTCAGTTTATAAAATAAAAGAAATTCTGTTTGATTAAAAAATCTGTGTTAATTTGCCATTCAGATTTAATTGAAAATGGATTACATTTTAATTGCATTAGGTGTACTTTTTATAATTGGCGGAATTTTAGGTGGAGTTTTGCCTGTGTTGCCCGGACCGCCGTTAAGTTACATCGGTCTGTTACTTTTGCATTTTACCGAAAAACACCAGTTTTCAACCCGGTTTTTAATTATCTGGGCTGTTGTTACCGTTGTAGTTTATCTGCTCGATTATGCGATCCCGGTCTGGGGGACCAAACGCTTTGGTGGCAGTAAACGGGGAATCTGGGGCAGCATAATTGGATTGGTAGTCGGTCTGTTCTTTTTCCCACCCTTCGGAATTATTATCGGCCCCTTTGCAGGAGCCGTAATAGGCGAGTTATCCACAGGTAAAGATTCTGGTGCGGCTCTAAAATCGGGGTTTGGATCATTTGCCGGCTTCCTGATTGGTGTAATCCTGAAATTAACCGTTTCCGGCATGATGGCCTGGTACTTTGCAAAAGAGTTGTTTCTCAGTTAAAAACCAAAACAAATTTCGGCGTTTATTTATAGTTTTGGGAAATTTAAATCAGATAACGATGAACGGTTTTAAAACCTTTGGTTTGATGGCTATTTTAACCTTCCTGTTTTTGTTTATTGGCGGTGCCATTGGCGGTCAGGCGGGAATGGTAATTGCCCTCATTTTTGCCGGTATTACCAATTTTACAGGCTACTATTTCAGCGATAAAATGGTGCTTAAAGCCTACAAAGCACAGGAGCTACCGAAAAACCATCGTGTAACGGTTATGGTTGAAAAACTTGCCAGAAACGCAGAATTGCCCATGCCAAAAGTGTATATGATTCAACAGAATCAACCCAATGCTTTTGCAACGGGAAGAAATCCGAAACATGCCGCCGTTGCAGTAACCAAAGGTCTGGAGCAGAGCATGAATGATGAAGAATTATCGGGTGTTCTGGCTCACGAACTGGGACATATTGCCAATCGCGATATTTTGATTGGAACCATTGCAGCTACGCTGGCCGGCGCCATTTCGTACCTGGGCTATGCCACACGCTTTGGAATGGGCAACCGTAACAACCGCGGCGGAAATGTTATTTTTATGTTACTGGCCATGATTCTGGCACCTTTGGCAGCCTCACTTATCCGAATGGCCATATCAAGAGCAAGAGAATACAAGGCCGATAGTTTTGGCGCTAAAGTGAGTGGCAATCCGCTGTACCTCAGCAATGCGCTTTCAAAACTCGAAACCTACAGCAAACAAATTCCCATGTCGGGTAACCAGGCCACATCGCATATGTTCATTGTTTATCCTTTTTCGGGAAAAACGTTTTCGGCATTATTCAGTACCCATCCGCCTACTTCTGAAAGAATTAAAAGGCTCAGGCAGATGGCAAGTTCAAAGTATTAATTTTTAATCTTCCTTTCTGCTCCAGTACTCCCGGCACCTTTGTTCTTCTGCAATTCTTAAAATGGAAAAACCCAGATCAATTGCCCTTGAAAAATCGTCGCAGGCCTTTTCTTTGAACCCCAGTTCCCAGTTAGCCAGCCCGCGCAGAAACCAGGCATTTTTATTTTCCGGTTCCAGTTCGATGGCTTTGTTGCAATCGTAAAGAACTCCCTCCATATCGTGCGGAAACCGTGTTCCTGCCCGGTTTATTAGTGCCTTGTAATCATTCGGATTTTGCTGAAGGTAAACATCTAAATCTGACTTAGCTTCAATTGCTTTGCCCAACGCCAGGTTTATTCTTGCGCGGGATAAATACAGTTCAGTGTTTTCGGTTTCATAAATCTTTTTGGTCAGATTTCCAAGAAGTTCTTCAAAGTTGGGTTTAGTCCAGAATCCAATGGTCATTTTAATCCGGCCGTTGCACATATCGTCAACCAAATCAAATGCAACGTAACAATCTGTAATTTCCAGTTTATAAATTCCCGGCTCCGGGCACATTTCTCCATTTCTGTCAATAAAAAAAATCGTATCGTTTCTCATTTCATATTCCGAAACCACATCAACGGTACCATCTATTCCAAAATCCACTTCTACTTTGCCATCTCCGTTAAACTCAAGGCCAACCGGCCCCGATTGGGTCATCCGAACCCATTTGCCTTCAATTGAACTGCTTTTGTCAGGTTTATTTGTTTCGTATCCCCTACCCGCCCAAACACACTGACAGAAACTTGTCAGAAAGATCAGTGAAATAAATACTTTCATTGCCTTACTCATTTTTTAATTGTTCCAAAACTGATTTTTTCGCCAAAGCCACCAAAACAATGATGCCTAAACGCGCTACCACAAAAACAAAAATTCCGAAAAGCGGATCGACCAGAGCCATTTTTAAACCATCGGAAAGAAGACGCGGTGTCAGCTCTCCATGCGCAGCCACCATATCAAAGGCTTTTATTAAACCGAATGTACGTCCCAAAAACCCCCATGCAACGGCAAACCAACCGATATGTTTCATAAGTAAAATAACTTTCGCCTGGTGTTCCATTTTCAATATTCCCCAAACAAAAAGAGCAATGATTACAAAAAATGCCAATAAAATAGTGACTGTAAAAACCGGGCCACCATCGATAAATTTTCCAACAATACTTTCCATGATAATTGATTTTTTAATTCATACTGAATCAAATATAAATCAGAATTTTACCGGATTATTTTTTTTGCGACGGTTGTACATTTCCGATCCTTTTTCAACAAATTTAGAACTTTAAAGCGGGAATAAACCTCGTTTCTGCAATATTCCGGAAACAATTGGTAATTCATCGATAAAAAAATGCAGTTAGCGCTATTTTCTGTAATATTGTTCTAATGGAATTATTCAGAAAAATAAAGGCCAAATCAATCCTGCTCCATTTCCTTTTTTGGATAGCCGTTTGGTTTTTCTTTTTCTATTTTTTCAGTTACAATTCCGACGATACCGCCTATGTAACCTGGTTTTCAAGTTTCCTGCTGCCATTAACTATGGTAGTAACCTACTTTGTGGTTTACTACCTTATTCCCAAATATCTACTTACAAAAAAGTACCTGCTTTTTGCACTTTACGGTTTTTACACAATCGTTTTTACATCCTACTTCATTGTACTTATCATTTACGGATGCCTCATTTTTTTGCTGGGGTTCAATATTGCCATAATGCCGCCAATGAGCAAAAATTTCTATTTCATTCTCATTCTTGTTTATCTGGTTACCGGAATTGTAAGTTTTGTGAGTCTGCTGAACCATAGTTTTAAAACTGTGTCGCGAAACAAGGAACTTCAGAATAAAATTCTGGCTGCTCAACTTCAGTTCAAGGAGCAGGAACTGCATTATCTGAAAAGGCAAATTCATCCGCATTTTCTTTTTAATACGCTGAATACGATTTACGGATTTGCCCTGAAACAATCGAAACAAACTCCTGAAATTATTCTGAAACTTTCGAACCTGCTCGATTATATTCTGTACCAGGTGAACAAACCACAGGTGAACATCAGTGAAGAAGTATCGCATATTCAGGAATATATTGAACTTGAAAAAATACGTTTCAAGGACTCACTGAAAGCAGAACTCACGCTGAACATCGATAATGAGGATATACAAATAGCGCCCATGCTTCTCATTCCGCTCGTGGAAAATGCCTTTAAACACGGAACCATGGAAAAAGGATTTTTAAGAATTGACATCCGGATTTCGGTTCTGGAAAGCCGGCTTGACTTTTACATCGAAAATACTTTTAAGAATCATGCGGACAATCATCCGGAAGGCGGAATAGGATTGGAAAACGTGCGGAAAAGACTGGATTTGAATTACAAAAACAATTACCTTTTGACCAACAAAATAAAAGATAACCGCTACGCTGCAAAACTTACCATTTTTAACTTAAACAACTGGAAAAATGAGTAGAACGATTCACTGTTTAATTGTTGATGATGAGCCGGTTGCCCGGGAGATTATGGAGGACCACCTGGCAAAAATTGAAGCCGTTAAAATTGAGGGCAGCTGCAAAAATGCCATTGAAGCCTTTAATATTTTAAACCGAAAAAAAATTGACCTGATTTTTCTCGACATCAGTATGCCGGAAATTTCGGGACTTTCGCTGGCAAAATCGGTGAATAAAAACGTAAAAATCATTTTTACCACAGCATACCGTGAATACGCGGTTGATGGTTTCGATTTGAGAGCAGTTGATTACTTGTTAAAACCCATTTCGTTTGAGCGGTTGTTGCAGGCCATTTCCAAATATTTAGACGAAAATGCTGTCATACAAAAAACTGAAAGGATTGAACTGATTCCGGAAAAAAGCGAATCGTTCTTTGTTCGGACCGAACGAAAAATGGTTAAAATCTGTTTTTCTGAAATCCTTTACATCGAGAGTCTGGCCGATTATGTTAAAATCCATCTGGCTGACAAAACAATCGTTACCCGCGAAACGATATCCGGTATCGAGGCCAAACTTCCCCAGCAGGAATTTATCCGTATTCACAGGTCATTTATTGTTGCGTTATCAGCAATAGACTCGTTCACCAACGAATATGTGGAAATCGGCAAAAAACAAATTCCCATTAGCCGCAGTTATAAAAAGGAAGTACTTGAAACACTTGAAAAATAACAGAACTAATCCTCCTCGTCAATCAATAGCAAACAAATATTTTCCTGATTTCAGTTTTAAAACAACCTTTCCGTCTTTGTTTTCTGTAATCTTTATCAACTCATTTTTATCGAGTGGTTTTCCGCTTTCACTAATTTTCCCTTCATCCAAAACCAACGTTGCTGTGCTGTTGGCCGGAATTTCCACTTTGTACTCCACACTTCTTCTCTGTTTTTCCCACGAAGAAACAACCGTTCCGTAAGGTCCGTCGTGTGTTGCTTCAAAATGTTCCAGTCCCGGCACAAAATTGGGTTTCAGAATGACATTTTTAAAGCCCGGCTGGTTTTCATCGGGAAAAATGCCACCCAACGCTTTGTAATACCAGGCGTTTATTTCGCCAAACATAATGTGGTTCATGGAGATGTCGCGCGAAGCATCCAGCGGCCAGTTTTCGTAGAAGGTGGTTGCACCATTCACAATCCACCAGCCCCACGACGGAAAGGTTTCCTGCGAGGCCACTTCGTATGCCAGCTCAGGATAACCGTTTTCACTCAGGGCATTCAAAATGGTTTTGGTGCCCAGCAGTCCCACATCGATGTGTTTGTTGTCGGCCTCCACCCGTTTAGCCAGGTTTTCGGCCACTTTTGGAATTAACTCGTCGGGAACCAGCCCCCAGTGCAACGCCACGCTCAGTTCGGTTTGCAAGCCGCTGCCGTACGTTCCGGTTTCGCGGTCGAGGTATTTTTCATTCACCGCTGTTTTAATTTTTTCGGCCAGCGCTGCATATTTTTTAGCATCCTCGGTTTTTCCGAGCAATTTTGCAGCTTTCGAAAGAATGGTGGCATCAACAAAATAGTAGGCAGAGGAAGTAAATTCTTTCGGTGTAACCGATTTCACCGGCACCCAGTCGCCCAGGCCCCAGTCGGTCATTCCCGACGGATAATTTTCATCGATGTAATCCACGTACCGTTTTATGTTGTCGTAATTCTGCTCCAAAATTCTGGAATCGCCGTAAAACAGGTAAATGTTCCAGGGAATGATGGCGATGGTGCTGGTCCAGTCGGGACCGTTGGCCCAGTGGTAGCCCCAGCCGCTTGTAGGAATGATGGCCGGAAGCACGCCGTTGGGTTGTTGCTCGTCGCGGTGGTCGTCCAGCCATTTCTCGTACACCGTAATTCCTTCGAAATTGTATAATCCGGTTTCGATGGCAATGTGTGCGTCGCCGGTCCAGCCGTTTTTTTCGCGCTGCGGGCAGTCGGTAGGAAACCCAAAAAGGTTGGAAAGATACGATGCGTTGGCAGCCTCCCATATTTTATTCAGCGTGTTGTTCGATGAATTGATTTTCCCCACCGGCGGCACGTCGCTGTGCATAAAATATGCCATCAGGTTCTCTTTTGTGAGTTTCAGCGGCTGATCGGATGTAACTTCCACATACTGAAATCCTTTGTAGTTGAATCGCGGCATAAACTCGTCCTCCCCTTTTCCGCTCAGAATAAAAATATCGGTTTGAAACGGGTCGGAATCGTCGGTAGGCCGGTAATGCACATCAATGTTCGACATATCGGCACGGCCGGTGGAATCGAGCCGCTCCACGTGTTTTAACCGAATAGTGGTTCCTTCCGGGCCGGAAACTTTCATTTTGGTTACTCCGGCCATATTCCTTCCGAAATCGAAAAGCCAGGTTCGTTCGTCTTGTTTTTTCATTTCCACTGCCGGAATTTCAGTTACATTCCGGATGGGATGCAGTGCCTGAGCCACAATGTTTTGCGATGGAGCTCCGGTATTTGCTGCGTTTCGCCAGCCTTCGGCATTAAACCTGGACTTGTCCCAATTAGGTTGCTCCAGCCGGGCATCGTAATGCTCAGCGGTATAAATGCTGTTGAAAATCACCGGACTGTGCGCAGTTTGCCAGTCCTGACCGGTGGAAATTGTTTCCACCGAACCATCGGAATAGGTAATACGCAAATCCATGCAAAATTTGGGACGCGCACGCCACGGCGCCTGGTCGAAAAACCACACAGCGGTTGACTGATGGTTGTACCAACCGTTGCCCAGCAACACGCCAACGGCATTTCCGCCCTGTTGCAGGTTTTCGGTGACATCGTAAGTAACATAAAGGTTTCGGCGGTCGAAGCGGGTATAAGTCGGGTCGAGCCGGTGGTCGCCAATGCGCTGCCCGTTAATGGAAAGCTCGTACAACCCGGCCACGGCAATGTAAACTCGCGCCGATTCTATTTTTTTTCCTGCGCTGAATTCTTTTCGGAAATACGGCGCCGGTTTTACGTTGTAGTCGTGCGTGTCGGTAATCCACTTCCCTTTCCAGTTAGCCATTTCCATCATGCCGGTTTCAAAAAAAGCAACTGGTGACCAATCCGACCAGCCTCCTTTTTCATCCTGCACCCGGACACTCCAGTAATATTGGGTAAACGGCTGAAGTTCCGATCCGTTATAAACCACGGGAATCACTGAAGAATTGACAGTTCCCGATTCCCAGACATTGCCATCCCCGGATGCAACTTCGGCTTCTTCAGTTCCCACTGCCAATTGGAAAGCTTTCTGAAAACTTCCCGGTTTTTCCGAATCAAGCTGCCAGGTAAACCGCGGGTGGGTTTCATCGATGCCAATGGGATTTTGGAGGTGTTCGCACTTAAGATTATTTACCTTCAGTTGGGCTGAACTCTGAATATTTAAAAATCCCAAAAAAAATAAGATGGACAGAAATATTTTGTTCATGATTCAATTTTTTAAAAAGTCAAGGCGAATTCACAGCAATAACATAAAAAAGTCAGGGCAAACTTAAGTTATTTTTGTAGAAAAGTCGGGGCAAAAGAATAATAACCTCACGGAAAAACCGGTTTTACCGGTTCAATTCCGGCCTCTTTGGCAACAGAAATATTGGTGATAATATCATTCGCCAACGGGAAATCAATCCCATAATCAAACAACATTTTTATTTCATCCGGAGAGTCGGTGCCGTAATAATTAATGCGAACTCCGTTTTCCTTCAAAATTTTGGCGTACTCAGCAAATTCAGGTGTAATTGAACCGCGCAGTTGAATAAAGTCTGCATCCATTTCAATGGTTCCGTTTACATAGTCAAAACTCGCTTCCTGCCGGTCCATGTTACAAATCATAATTTCGGGAACCACGCCGTGCGCCTGTTTGGCGGCTTCGGCCCCGCAGGCAAGAAATGCCTGATGCAGGCGATTTTCTTCTTTCAGAATTTTCGCAATCATTTGCGGAGCTTTTCCTGCACCTTTTAAATGAATATTCAGCCACACATTCACCGGCATTTCATCCAGCACTTCCTGGAAAGTGGGAACCTGCAAGCCTTTAAATTCGGGAGATTTCCAGCTTCCGGCATCCAGATTTTTGATTTCTGCAAGTGTAAGTTCCGAAACTTTCCCGGTGCCGTTTGTGGTGCGGTCAACGGTAGCATCGTGCATCACAACCAGTTCGTTATCTTTGGTTAGTTGCACGTCGAACTCAATCATGTGCGCACCGGCTTTCACCGCTTCGCGAAATGCAGGAATGGTGTTTTCCGGATGCGTTTCCATGGCGCCCCGATGGGCACAAAGTCCGCGTTCAGGCATTTTTATTTCCGCCGCAGACTTGGTGCCGATTTCCAGAACCTTTCCTTTTTTCTCTGTGATTTTCCCGTTTTCAAGAGTCAGTTCCACTTTGCCCAAATAAACCGGATGCTCATCTGAAACGAAATGCGGATTTCCGCCGGCGTGGGCAATTAATACTGAATTCTCAATAACTGCTTCCTCCAGCAAGTCGTGTGAATGGCCTCCAATTATGGCATCAAACAACGGGTAATCCTCTGCAAGCAGAAAATCCTTTTCCAGACCGAGATGCGACAAAACCAGGTAAACATCTGAAAAATCTTTCAAGGTTTTGTATTTGTCAACCGTTTCAGTAAGGTCAAATTCCTTAACCCCTTCCCTTCCGGCATTGTCGGTGGCCAGGCCCAGAACTGCAATGCGGCGTTTTGTTGTGGTATTTAACACAGTAAATGGATCGGGCTGAGGCAATTTATCTGTACTGATTTCAATATTTGCTGCCAGAACCGGAAAACGTGCTGCTTCGAGGGCAATCCGGGTGTAATCGTTCATGTAGGCCAGTTCATGATTTCCCAATGTCATCACATCATACCCGAGTTCATTCATCTTTTGAATCATGTACAATGCCCGTTCTCCGTACCATGCCGTATCTTTTGCCAGACCGTCGTTTACAACCCACCGGTGGGCATGACGAACAAACACATCACCGGCCTCAAACAAAAACACATCGTCGTATTTTGCCCTGATTTCTTCCAGCTTCCGGGCAAATTCATCCTCGTGGTTTAAATCGAAATGCTGGTCGTTTGTATGAAGAATAACTATTTTTTCGGTTACCGGATAAGTTGCATCAATTCTTTCCTGTAAACTTTCAGCAGGCAGAAAAACCCTTCCCGAACCTTGTTCACCATTAATTTCCAAAATATAGGAGCGATTAGGTTTTGCCTTCATTTGAAACGAACCATCCGGCTGAACCACAGTGCGTTTATATTGCCTGTTTGGTTTTATTTCCTTATCCCGATGAAGTTTTACTTTGAGGTTTTCTGCCAGGTCTTCCGTCTTATTATAAACATGGCCTGTCACCAATACTTTTTGCTCCATGCAGGCAGTTGAAACCACCAACACGGTTAGCAAAAGCCATAAATTCAAACCTCTTTTATTCATTTGCAAATCATTTATTTAACTCTGTCATTATCTTTTTACCCTTTTTGCAATTAATGAAAATGTAATTGAAAGATGGGCAGCATAATAAGTGGGCAAAATCAGGAAATTCAATTCCCTGTAACCCACAAATTCGCCAATGGCAATAATGGTGTCGGAAAGCAGTACCAGAAATATTCCGAAAATAAACGACCATTTTTCGGCAGGACGGGCATCAATACCCGCTGCTGCCCCCATGGAAAAACAGGAAATGAGCAAGTAACCAAGTACGGCAAACATCAAAAGCAGGCTGTTGATGGAAGGATAGAGTAATAACCAGAAAAACACCAGAAATCCTGCGAGAACAATAGCTGTAAAAATCCACCGAATCCTGCCGTTCATAAGGGCATACAGGAGATATCCGATATGGGCGATAAAAAACAAGGCAATGCCTGCAACAAACATTTCCGTATTGTCGTGCCGGTTCGACATAAACCAGTCGCCGCCAATGGAAAAAAGAAAGGCGCCGATAATCATCCAAATATCCTTTGAATGTTTCAATTGCCTGAACCAGAGAAGTAAAATGATTAAAATTCCGCCCCCGGCAGAACCCGATTTGTAGAAAAAGCCAAATCCATTGAGTGCCAAAATGGCCAGAGCGGCAGGAATGAGAAGAAGGAAAAATAATCGATAACTGTTTGGAATAATACTGTTCATAAGGCTTTGTTAATTATTTATTGCGACCAGTTCAAAAAGTGTCTGGTTTTCAATCTTCACCGTAAAATCGTCCGGAACATTCAGCGAATAGTGAATCTGATTGCCAGCGTGTTTCCACTGCAACTCAATCACCCCGTCGTCAACCGGAATGGAGCCGGAACATTCGTCCAGACCGATGTCGGTAAACCGCATGGTTACTTCTTTTTCAAGGTAATCGATATTGCTGATTCCCAGAACATCTCGATATAAAATATGTCCCAGGTACGAGGCAAAACCATGATTGCAACTGGCATGTGCGCTCATATTTTCCCACAAAGTGCCGGTGCGCTCTGCCATATAGTAAAAATAATCCTGGACTTCGTTCAGCAACTGACTTTGCAAACCATATTTAGACAGGATGTCCATGCGGAGGTAATTGCCGATAAATGCATTGGCTCGAAAAACATCGGGAAACGTTTTTGTGTCGTCGCGGTTTGGACCAAATTCGGTGGTCAGTTTTTTCCACAAATCCGGGTGGGTTTCGGGTGTGGCTATGTTAAAAAAGAAAGCGTAGTACTGACAAACTTCTGTAGTATTTTCGGTAACAACAAGCTCACCGTTTTCACTGCGCACGGCATTATCCACAAAAAAATCGCCGTTAAATGATTGTTCCAGAATGGCTTGTTTTACCTTTCCGGCTTTATTTGACCATTCGTCGTTCTGATACAGTTTTCCGGCTTTTTCCAGGGCGGCGGAGTACAGCATATTGGTTGGGTAATTTACATCCTGCACAAAATCGTTGGCGCGCGACCACTCCACAAAAATCCAGCTATCCAGCTTTTCCAGCAGGCCGGATTCGTTTTCAAACGCTTCGAAATAGTCGAGCAACGCCGCAATCCGGGGTTCCAGTTTTGCAATCAGCTCCGGGTCTCCTCCCCTGCTTGCATAATCTTCAATCTGAACGATAAACCACATGGCCCAGTTGGGAATAAACACCCCGTCGTTATGGTCGGCGGGAAAGCACATGGGCAGCATGCCATCGGGCAAAAACTGAAAGCTGTCGGCCAGCGCATAGTTCTCATAAAAATTGTGAGCCACGTCCGATTTGCCGGTAAATCCTTTTTCCATGATGGCCATAAAATAGCTGTCGCACAGCCAACCGGCCCGTTCGCGTGAAGGACAGTCCATGAAAATATCCACTGCGTTTTGCCTGAACGTTTGCCGGGCGGCATCGTAAATGGCGTTCAGTTTCGGATTGCTGCTGGCAAAGGTTGCGTGTTCGTTATCGGGATACGCATATTCCCGGATGTAAACATCGTGAATGGTGCAGTTGCCGGCTGTTACAATGGCTTTCAAATATTTGAATGTGTAGGACTCAAAAGTTTCCAGCGCGTAAGTGCCCGGCTCCAGTTCGTACACAACCTGGTTGTTCACATCGGCCATTCTTTTTTTGGAATTCACATCGTCGTCGGTCAGTATTTCATCGAAATGGAAAATGATGGTGGAGGGCTCGGAGCAGCTAATGCGACTTCCGATAAATCCCGACAGATTAGTGCCAAAATCGAAAGTGACAAACTTATTTTTAGCCAGAACAACCGGATTACCCGAATATTTTTCCGAAACCTGTGTCATGGTTTGGATTGTTATTTCCTGCATCAGTTGCGAAGGTAAAACTTCGATTTCCGGTTCCGGGTAGCCTTTAAATTGCTCGCTGATGCGCACCAGCGACCGGTCTTTGTAATACCGTTCGGGTTTTTGAAAATCAATAGTGCCTTTGGCATAAATCTCTAATGGCCGTAAAGTTTCAAATTCAGGCATGAACAGGTTTCTTGGAATCAGTTTTCCTCCGGGCTGTTCGGCAAGATTCAGGGGAGTGAGCGGAACATCTGCCGACGTTTTCCAGTCGTCAAAACCTTCACCTATCCGGTAGTATTCGGTAAAGGGGCGTTGAAAACTGTACCGTTCCACATTCTGCAGGCGTTCTTTCAACTCAAATGCTTTGAATCCCCGGTCATTTCCGGTGGCCAGAACAATTTTGCCGTCCGATTCCAGCTCCGCCTGCAAAAATGAAGGCTGGTCGAGGGTGTAGTAGGTGTTCACATTGTAACCGGCCACTTCAACGGCCAGTGTGTTTTCGCCCGATTGCACAACATCTCCGATGTCGTATTCATCCACCCTGAAAAAACCGTGGGCTGTCCGCGCCGGACCGTACCCCAAAAACTCGCCGTTCAGGAAAACACGGTAAAGGGTGGAAGCGGTTATCCGTAAGGTAAACCCGCCGCTTTTTTCAGCCTGGAAAACACCCTGAAAACCCAGTGTCAGATTCATTTCCGTTTCGCGACCTTCGGCCCAAACGGGCACGGCTTCTTTCATCAATTCCGGTTCGGAAACGCCGGGAGATGTACACGCCAGTGCAAAAATTAAAAGGAGTATGGAAAGATTTTTCATTTTTGGCTATAATTTTATAATTGATTTTATCTGTTTTTCTTTTTGTCATCCAGATTTTTTAATCCCTCTTCAAGCTCCTTTATTTCCTGAGCATCTTCGGTTTCAATCCGGTTTTTGCGGTATTTTTCAAATTCCGATTCTGCCAGTTCTTTTGCCATTTTTGCCGAAATCCGACCTACATGTTCCAAAATTTCTCTGTCGTTCAGAGTCAAAAAATCGTTGAGTTTATTAATCCAGTCTTTCATATACATGGGTTTCCGGTTACGGGCCTGCAATTCGGCAAAAGAAAGGTACTGGTCAACAATCAGGTTCAGGTCTTTCAATTCATCTTCACTCAGGTAATTTTTGGCAATTGAAACATCATGTTTCCTGATTTTTCCATAAGGTGAATTTTGCCAGGTTGTCAATCCCATATTTTGCTTTTTAGAACTTGCCCGCTCGTAAATAATCTCCGATGCAGTGTGCCCGTGAATAGCCCAGTGCATTTTGTTTTGCACCGATTTAAAAAACAACTGGCTTTCCTCTGTTGCCGGGTCGTAATCAATGGCAGTTGTATAAATATCTTTGATTTTTGCATAAAAAATTTTCTCCGAACTACGAATATCCCGTATTCTTTCCAGCAGTTCATCAAAATATTTGTTGGTATGCCCGGATTCTTTTAAGCGATCATCGTTTAGCACAAAACCTTTTATCAAGTATTCACGAAGTTGAGTAGTTGCCCAAATACGGAATTGAGTTCCACGGTGCGATTTTACGCGGTAACCTACCGAAATTATAACATCGAGGTTGTAATATTTTGTTGAGTAATTTTTACCATCTGCGGCAGTTGTCAAGTAATCCTTGACAACTGAATTTTCGTCAAGCTCGCCTTCTTTAAAGATATTTAGAATATGCAGGCTAACATTTTGTTTTGTGGTTTGAAACAATTCAACCATTTGTTTTTGGTTTAGCCAAACCGTTTCATCTTCCAGCCGGACATCTATTTTGGTTTGCCCGTCTTCGGTTTGGTACAGTAATATTTCTGAATTATTCATCACTTTACTTTTCTAATTCTCCAATAATTATTTTATGATTCATTTAAAAGAAATTTTTTTACAAATTCATCCATCGTCTTTTTGTATTTTTTAATTTCTTTTTGTTTCTCTTGTACTTGAATCAAAACTCCTGTTTTTCCAGATTCGAGTAACTCTTCATGCAAAAAACGATATTTTTCGAAAACTCCAATCATCTCATTATGCGTAGTCCGTTTTTGTACTGGAACGACAACACTCTTCAATTTTAATTCTTTGTCCGTTATATAATTAATTAGCTTTTGTAAATTCAATACTGTTTTTGCAAGCTTTAATCCATTGTTTGTTTCAGATTGAATTTCATCATCGGAGAAAACCATTTCAAGCTTATTGCTTAACATGATTTCTTTTATTTGAATCTTCCAATTATCAATTAGAAAATGAGGTAGGATTTCTGGATATTTTTCAGAAATACCAATTAGAATGAATTCGTATATTTCTTTTAGCTGTTCTAAATTTACTGTCGATATATTTCTATTATGTGCTTCTTCTCTTCGAATTGAATTAAGTTCTAATATTAATTCTTCAAATCTAATTTTATTGGGAAATAAGTCAGAAAAGTCTTTCCAGTTAGTACAGATGATTTTTTTTAATTGTAAAACAAAAGTGTAATTGATTAAAACATCACCTTCCTCAGTCTCAATTCCAAATTGATTATAATAAGTACTAATTACGCTTTCTCTAAGTTTTTTCCCAACAGAGCTAATAAACCAGTCTTTTCCATGTTTTTTTGATAATCTATCAACGATTACTTTTCTTAGAGCATTTTCAATTTCAGAAATTTGTTTCTTTGCCACACTTAATCTGTAATCCGTTGTATTTTCCTGAAAAATTGAACTTTTCATCCAATCCACAGAATCGCCTTGTCCAATTAAAGCAGCTACCTCTTTTGAAGAAATAACATACATTAATTCTGAGTCTTGTTTGTCAAAAGCACGAACAGCATAATAGTTAAGTTGCATATTTTTAAAAGAATCGTCTTTGAAGAATCCATGTATTGCTCCCATGACAGCAGCAGCTTCAATTTTTACATCAATTGAATTATTCGAATTTGCGTAAAATTGACATTCTAAAGTTTTATTATTCAATAAATCAACTTTTTTTACTGCAACATTTGATACTTCCTTATCTACTATGTTTAAGTTTTGAAGAGCAGTTTTAAGAAGTGAAAGAATTCCAGGAATAGAAAACTCTTTATCTTCAATCTTGGAATTCTCTGTTTTATTCATGCAGCACTTTTTGTATTTTAATCCACTACCGCATGGACAAATATCATTTCTTCCTATTTTGCTCTTTTTGTAATTCATTTCAAGATTTACAAGCTTTCCACAATCCTAATTTCTTCCTCCGTCAAGCCATATAACTCATAAACCATTCGGTCAATTTCTTGGTCGGTTTTTTCGATTTCGGATGTTAATGAAATGGCTTTTTGTTGTTCTTGAAGAAAATAATCTTCCCATTCTGCTTTTTGAGAAAGGGACAATTCAACTTTTTGCTTTTTTAATTCTATGAGAAAATCTGTATAGTTTAACTCAAACCAATTTTCTAATTTTTTGCTTAATTTTTCAAGATTAAATTCTCTTTGTAAAGTTCTTTTAAACTTTGCTGAAATTTCCTGCAAGTCTTTGTTTAAGGATAAAATAGAATTTACTTTATCAATTACAATATTGGGATTTTCAGGTATTTCAGGTAAAGGAAAGGGTTTTAAATAATTGGTTTTAAACCTGAAATAACCACCCCTTAATTCTGTCCCCGTATTTTTAAGGAAAAACCACATTATTTTGGAGTTGAGTATCCCCAAATAAAACGTATCATCTACATTGAAATCTTTCTTTTTTACAAATGAATAAATAGTAGTTGGATGATAGAATTCCCCGTTTTCATCGTAGGTCATGTTGCAACCTAATGAAATTTCCTGGGTCATGATTTTTGGATGTGGAAATTTTTCATGATTCTTTTGGTAGATGTATAAATACCAACCCTCATCAATATCCATTTTACCCTTTTCTCTTCCTCTAATTTCAGCTTCAAAATGTTTTAGATAAGTATAGGTTTTGGGTAAATTGGTTTTTATGTATCCTTCTGAAATTGCTTTACCATCTTTATTATAAGGGAACAAAACATAGTGAACGTTACTTAAAGTTTTGTACTTAGAAATTTCATTTCCTTTAATAAAAGGTTTTGCTAACTCTTTTTCTATTTTAAAATGATAATCATATTTGGCATTGTAGGCTTGAATGTAGTTTCCTTTATCAATACCTTCAAATACATATACAGCGTCCAAGCTGGTTTGCATTCCTACAAAAATTTTATCAAAAACATCATTTATTGTGTAAGGTTGATGTTTCAATTTGTCTATTAAATCAAATATTTTTTGGCTTTGTAAATCCCAGTTTTTATCGCTCAAATTTTGATATAGCATATAATCCCAATCAAATGGATTATTTATTTCCAAGGGATTCATTTTCTTAAAGAAAACCTTATCCTTTTTATCTTTATCCAGATTAATTATGCAGGTATAAGTTGACGCATCTGCAAAAACCATTTCTGAACCAAAATGCAAAATGCTTTGTACTGCATGGTTTTCTTTAAAAAATTGTCTGATTCCAACTCCAAAATCAGTAACTAAAAACTTATGTGGCAATATGAATGAGATAGTTCCCTTTTCTTGAATTAAATCAAAACTTCTTTCCATGAAAAGAGCGTAAATATCATAATTGGCAGTAGCCGATTTATAATTCTGTTCGTAAAATTCACACATTTCAGGATAATTTTCCACTAATCCCTGTTTCCGCACATACGGCGGATTCCCAATCACCACATCAAAACCACCATTGTATTCGGTTCGGAAAGCATATTGGCGGGAGCAGGTCATCTTTTGTATGAACGATAGCAGTTTTTCGTTTTCCGGGAGTTGGTGTTTCTTACGGTTGTTTAGTATGTAGGCAATGGTATTTTCCAGTTGTTCGTTACTGGTAATTTCTTTGCCGTCGAATTTTTCGGCCCATAAGTGGAACTGAGTGTTTCCCCTATGCCGCGGAGCATGCTCCGCTGTGCTGTCTTCTGCTCCGGCATAATGCGCCGGAGCACGCTCCGGCGTTCCTACACCCGTATGAGCCGCCAGGTGCACGGAAGCATGCTTCCGCGTACCGTCCGTATCGCGATATTCTTTTTGGGGAGCATGCTCCCCTTCTGCCGACATAGGAATAGTCCGTCCCATAGCAATATTGCATGCCCGTGCCGACATGGCTTTTATTTTCTGTACTATTCTTGGGAGCTCATTTTCGGTACATACAATTATCATGTGAGCATGGTCGCCACAAATATTGTAGGCCAGCATATTCAGCTTGTCCTTTTCAACAATTTCGGCAATGGTTTCAGTAACAATTATTTCTTCTTTATCCGTTAACCAAACGGGGGTACCAATTTTTACATGGTTATCGAACATACGCTGTGAATATCGCGAGTTGTGGGTTGCCGTAGTTACATGCCATGCTTTTTTCTTTTTCTTCTTGAAAATATTCGGGAATTCTGTGTGCCAGTTAAAGGCTTTTTCTCCGGCAACTTCGGGGTCATCAATCAGGGAATTTCCGCATTTTATATTGTTGCTGAGTGTGTTTAGTTTCCGGCCTTTTTGCGCGGTTCGCAGCCACAACGAGAGTTTGGCAATTTCAACCGATTCTTCGTTCAGGTCAACGCCGTAAATATTTTTTTCTAAAATGTCGGTTGTAATGTCGGAGAAAATAATTGCCCCGCCCAAAAGTTGTTTGCGCAACTCATCAATTTTTCGGTGTTCGTTAATCAGGAATTCCAACGCCTGGTTTAAAAAAGCTCCGGAACCACAAGCCGGGTCGAGAATAGTTAAAGTTAAAAGCCAGTCCCGGTAATCGTCCAGTTTTTTGTCGAGTGTGCGTACAATTACCTTTTTCCGGTTTTTCCTGCCTTTGGCATATTCTTCGTCAACAATTCCGAGTTCAACCCTTTTTTCTTCGCAAAGTTTTCCAACCGTATTTTCAACAATGTACTTGGTAATGTATTTCGGAGTATAAAAAATACCGTCTTTTTTGCGTTTAGATGTTACGCGGGGAGCATGCTCCCCTTTTCCATGGGTGGTTGCCTGCAAATGCACCGGAGCATGCTCCGGTGTCCTGGCTATTTCTGCTTGTACATTTTCAATTTCACCCAGCGAATGCTCAAAAATATGTCCAAGAATATTTACGTCAACATCGGTTTCAAAATCGTACTGGGTTAATGTTAAAGTGTGTTTGTAAAATATTTCATCGTCAATCGAAATATTATCCAGTATTTCATCGGTTGCAAACAAACCGCCGTTGTAAGCGTAAATGTCATATCTTTTGCCTTTGTAACCTGTGTTCAGGTATCCGAAATACTTTTTAAACCGGTCGTAAAGCGGAACATAAGCATCCAAATCTTTCAAAGTATTCCATTGCTTTACAATTTCGCTGATTGAATTTGGTGGCAACAACAATCTATCTTCTGCAAAGAATATGAATAAAAATCGGTCGAGTAACTTCTGTGTTTTCCTGAATAGTAAAAGCTTGTCATTTTCTGGATTGTTCTTCACAAGGTTGTTGTAAATCGCTTCACGAAATTTGGAATAATCGGCATACAGTTTTTTGGTAACGTTTTCTTCCTGTACAAGCGATGATTCTTTTATTTTCAGAGGAATTCCGTTTAGCAAATTATCTTTTGCCAAACACAGCCACATTAACGCAAACTGCTCCCGGGTCAGGTTGAACAAATCAAAGTCGATATGGTCAACCGCATTTTGAATGTAAAAACGGAGTTTTTCAAAATTTGAAGTAATTACATAAACGCATTTTGGATGATTGTTCTTGTATCCGAATGCTTGTGTTTCAATTTTATCTAAGTCGGTTGTATCAGTTCCTTTTAATTCAATGACAGCGATTGCAGTTTGGGGAGCATGCTCCCCGTGTATTTCTTTGTCTCGTGACCGGTACGGCGGAGCATGCTCCGCCGTACCGGCAAGAATCGCACCGTCAGCTTTCTTGCTATTGGCAGTATTTTTTAATTCGGTTGTAAGATTAAAATTTGGTTCCGGATTTAACGTGTATCCCAGAATCTTCACAAATAACTCTCGTAAAAACCCTTCCTGAAATTGTTCTTCTTTTGAGTTTCTTATATTTTCCTGTCTGTCCGGACTACCAAAATAAATCTGAAAGTCGCCGTACTTTTTATCTATCAATGAAGAATCGAGGTCATTCAAATATTTTTTCTCTACAGATTTTTGAAATAAGCTCATATTTTGGTTTTCACTTCTGTTTTTAATTTAATTCACTAAAATACTATTTTTAGCTTAGTTCAATTCTGTCTGGTACTTATATTAACTCCTTTTATAACTGACTTTATATTTCCCGCTTTTCAACCCCATCGCATCTTCCTCCATTCCAGTCAATTCGTATTCGTTTCCATTCAGTATATAAGATTTCACCGAAGCCGGAATTACCACTTCCGCTTCCACACCCACCGGAATTTCAATATCCAGTTCCAGCATTTCACCGGTTAAATTCCAGTTTACCACCAGTTTTCCGAAAGGCGTTTTCTGCGACGTATTAGCCCAGGTTACGCCATCGGGGATTTGCGGCTGAATACGCACCTTTTGGTAAGCCGGTACATTTTCCACCGGCCGGATTCCGCCAACCGCCTGGTAAAACCAAGAACCGATTCCGTTGTAGCAGTTGTGAATGTGACTCCGGGCGCCGTTCCAGTGCTCCCAGGTGGTGGTGGCGCCGTTGTTGAGCATGTACAGGTAGCCGGGGTAACCGCGTTTTTTCAGCATGGAATACATCAAATCAGCCTCGTTGTTTTCCACCACCCATTCGGTTAACACCGGCAATCCCACCAGTCCGGTGGCCAGATGCCCGTTCCGGTTCACTTCGGTTTCATGGTACAGTGAATTTTCCACAGCTTTCAGAATTTCCTCCGGAACCACGCCGGCAATCATCGGAAAAGCCAGGTCAACCTGCGTTCCGGTAGCGTACATATTGGTAGTTTCATCGAAAAAAGTTTCGTGGATTTTTTTCTGCAACTGCTGTTTTTTCGAGGCATACAAACGGGCATCTTCAGGTTTTCCAAGAATTCCGGCCATGCGTTCCATGTTGTCGAAACAGACGGCGATAAAGGAATTATTTACCAAATCAACCGACGCTTCATTCGTTTGGTCGATTCCCTCCGGTGTAGCCCAGTCGCCGAGGTACCAGTTGCGGTAGTCGGTGTCGGGCCAGGGATTCAGCAACCCGTCAACCGTGTGTGCATCCACGTAGCCCAGCCATTTTTGCATCACCGGATAGTATTTTTCCAGCACCAGCGTGTCGCCGTAATTCAGATACGTTTGCCACGAAGCTGTGATAATAAATCCGCACCAGTATGGTCCGCCGCCGGCCCGGTAAGGATTTGGTGCGGTATGCGGCATTCCGCCGTCTTCGCGGATGACATCGGCCCACGCCTGCAGCCAGTTGTTGTAAACCGGCGCCAGGTTAAACATGATTTGTGCCGTTAAAGTGGAGGCATTTCCGTCGCCACCATAGCCGAGGCGCTCGATTTGCGGACAATCCACAAAATCACCGCCAATACTCAGGCATTGCAACGTATAAAAAAGCATATCGTGAATGGCATTTAAATCGGGGTCGGAACATTCAAACGTGGCAGCCGGCTCAAAATCGGTGTGAATCAGGTAAGCTTTGATGGATTCTGCGCTCGGTTTTTCGTTCAGCCCGGTAATCCGAATATAACGGAATCCATTGTAATTGAACTTATTGATGAATATTTCGGGCGAAGTACCGGAGGCGATATACTTATTCCATTGATTCCGATCGTTAAACCGTTCACCGTTAATTAAATGGTCGCAATAATCCAGTTTAATTTCCTGTGCTTTTTGCAGGTCGGGAAAATGAAATTCCACCCAGCCGGTCAGGTTTTTACCCATATCCACCAGGAATGTGTCGGGTGCAATTTCTTTGATTGAAACCGGACTGATTGTTTCGGTAATGGCATTTTGTTCCGTCATTTGCGGGCTTGCGTTATGTTCAGGAATATCCACCAACGAAACCGGCTGCCAGGGATTTTCGGGATTTTCGGTTTTCAAATCATTTTTTGCCAGCACGCCATCCACTATCTCCCCGCCAAACCGGTCGGGACGCCAGTTTCCGTGCCGGGTGTAACTGCTTTTTCTACCCTGCCAGTTTTCATCTGTTACCAGAATGATTTCCCGCTTATTTTTTTCAACCTTTTCCAGTTGCGCCCGCACCACCGGGCCGTTATTGACCACTCCGGGCAAACCCTCAGTGTACCAGCCGCTGCCCAGCCAGAGGATAATTTCGTTTTTCCCTTTTTGCAGAAGGTCGGAAACATCGTAGGTGTTGATAAGCGAACGTTTGTCGAACTGCGAAACTGCCGGCGCCAGCACGCCCTCACCCACTTTTTTGCCGTTGAGAAAAACTTCGTGATACCCCAGCGAATTTACATGCAGGAAATAATTTGAATCCGTTTCATCCACATCGAAAGTCTGATAAAGTTGCGGACATTCGCGGTAACCGTTTTCGGTATTGAAGGCGATGTAAACGGCCTGCCAGTCGTTTTCACTGAGCAACCCAATGCTGAACCGGGCCGGTTCGCTCCAGCCGGAGACATTCCCGGCCTCATCCCAAACGCGGACTTTCCACCAGGCTGCATGGCCGGGGTTCAGCTTTTGGCCCTGATACGGCACAAAAACAGATGCAGAGGATTCCACTATTCCTGAATTCCATAAATCAGCTTTGTTTTCTGTTAAATCCGAACGTTCAGCGGCAACCAGAATCTGAAAGGCTTTTTGTTCTGTTCCGTTTTTTTCACTGCTGATTTTCCAGCTAAAACGGGGCGTTGTTTTGTCTATTCCCAAAGGATTTTGCAGGCTTTCACAACGCAGATCGAAAACTTCGGGGCTGTTTTTGGAATTGCATCCCACGATAAAAAAGAGAACAATCAAAGAATAAAGTATGACAAACCGGTTCATATAAAAATGGTTTAGATTGTTTTTCATTCTTACTTTAATATACAAGGTATGGCTTATTGTCATAGTTTTCAGTTTTAAACTCTTTATTGCTAATCAATAAACTCATTCAATAAAGATATGGCTTCTTTTCAGAAAAATATAATTGAACCGGCAAAAACGAAAAAACCATCAATTGGACCGGTATTCAATCCAAAAGAATTCCGCAGGAGGTAGCCATTCCAACTATGAAAAATTACTCCTGCGGCACCAGAAATTCGTCGCTGTTGGCAAATTCCCAGGTATTTAGAAAACCGATTTTAATGATGTTCACCATCTTTTCCCAGTTGATTTTATCCAGTTCATCCGACGGCAAATGGTAATCGGGGTGCATGGCTGCCATAAAGTAAAAAATCGGGATTCCTTCCTGTGCAAAGGGTGCGTGGTCGCTTCCGCCTGTCGGACGTTCCGATGCCCGGTAGGTCAGGTCGAGGTTGATACCGAACTCATCGATATGCTTCCGGGTAATGGCTTCGATACCGGCATTGGCTTTGGTATAAGTCATGGATGCCTTGTTCTTTTCCGTATCGTTCTCAGCATCGCGGGCAATCATATCGTAGTTCAGCTTCAGCGCAATATTCATGTCGTTTTTCATGGCCTCGCGTACAAAATAGCGCGACCCCCACAGTCCTTTTTCTTCTCCCGACCACGCAGCAAAAATGACTGTTTTCTCCGGTTTTTTACCGGTTGCCTTAAATGCTTTGGCAATGGTCATCACTCCTACGGTTCCCGATGCATTGTCGTCGGCGCCGTTCCAAATCCAGCCATTCCATTTGCCCACATGGTCGTAATGCCCTCCAACAACAATAAATTCGTCTTTCTTTTCGCCTTCAATCACGCCCAGCACGTTCCGTGCCTTTACAATCCGCGAGTCAACGTTGGTTTTAAAGGAAACCAGTTTTCCTGTAAGCTCGCGTGAAGCTGGCTGCATTTTTTCAGCGGCAGTCTTTTCAAAATTTTCCAGGTCAATACCTGTACCGGCCAGAATTTCGTTCACCAGCCGTTTGGTAACCGAAAATACCGGAAGGTCGGACCGCAGCGAATCGCCGGGCAATGTCATCCGGTAATCGTAGTAGGTAGGAAAAGGTTCATCGGCTTCAAAATAATCGCCTTTAACCGGGTAAATGCGGTTCTGCGCCCAGCCGGGCGACGGATCGGTGCCGGGATTTACCTGAATGACAGCAATGGCCCCTGCCTTACTTAACCTTTCGGTTTTGTCCCGTTCCATGTAATACTGTGCATAGCGGCTCCCGGGGGCGAATTTCTCAAAAGCAACCGACGATGAATCCCTGTGCCCCGGAAAGCCTGCAAGAATTACGGCTATTTTTCCGTTTACGTCAATGTTTTTCATATCGTTATAAGCTCCGTCCTCGTCGGCAAAACCATATCCGGCAAAAACCAGCGGAGCTTTTCCAGAGCGCCCCACAGTGCCCGGGTTCACATAAAAGTCGCTTTGAAAATTGAAATCCACGGCACTTTCATTTCCGCGAACGCTGCTAATGACCGACAATAACTGCTCCCCGCCCGGGGTATATTCCAGCAAACCGAAATTCTGATAATACGTAGTATCGATGGAGGGTTGTTTCCCTTCCATTCTTTCTCGCCGCGAAGGCATGTTGTACTTCACATCGCCAAAGGGTTCTATTCCATAAATCCGGAAAACCGAGGCTATGTAGTCGGCAGCCAGATATGCCCCTCTTGTTCCCACACCACGTCCTTCCGTCCAGTCGGAAGCCAAAAATTCCAGCTGCCCTTTCACGGCAGATTCGGTAATGGCACCGAGGCCTTTATCAACCTCATTTTGAGCGCCAGCAACACCAAAAAACAAAATCAAAAACGACAGAACCAACACCTTTTTTAATTCCAAAACCATCTTCCTCAAAATTTTAATGATTAACTTTTTGTTTCAACTGAATTTAAATTTGCGATGTAATAATACAAATATCTTTTAAATCGTAAAAAAATCACAGCCTTTCAAATCGAAATATTTTTCAACGGAGAGCTGCACCATTCTTTTCTATAACATATTTTTCAGCTGAAATAAAATGTAACTTTATGTGTTGCAAAACGGTAAAACCAATAAACTTCTGTTCATAAAAAAATAGGTATAAAAATGAAAACAGGAAAAAAAATCAGAGTTTGCGGTTCCATCACCAAAAAAGAATCGCTGGTAAAAATTGCAAGTAATGTAACAGAGCATACGGTGGTTGCCGAGGCCGACCAGCCCTATTCCAATTACTATGGAAGGACTCCGGACAAACCCGAGCCCAATTCGCTTTTTCTTTTTACCGAAAGGGACTATACCCTCGAAGAAGCACTGCGCTTCACCCAAAATATCGACATCTGTTCCAAAAACAAAGTGAATGCAGCCAGTGCCGAATTTCAGTTTCATAACCAAAGGTACTCTGCCATACGCATCCGAAATTTCCCCGACTATCAGCACCTGAAAATGTTGCAGCAATGTTACCTCGACCAGGGCGTTCAGTTTGCCCGGAAAGTGCCGCTGGAAAGAACAGCCCTGGTTACGGTGAATAAATGCTTTGCGTTAAAAAACCTCGGTAATGACATATTTCTCGACCTGACCGAGAAAAAAGAAGGATACATTCTGATACCAAAACGCCTTGATTTCGAAAGCTTTGAACAACTCATGAACAAAGTGTGGAACAACAGCGATTGTCTGTTTTTCGATGCAGCCATGGGCGGACTCATTATCGAAGGCAAGGTGGAAGAAATGGTTCGCGTGTATTCAGACAAACTTGACATCCACCTTCTGGAATGTGTAAAAAATGAATTGCTCAGGTGGCTTTAACCGGAACCCGGGTTAAACAAATTCTTGGAGTTTGCTAAAATTCAGCTTATTTTTACCGCATTAAATAACCGATTGAAAAAATAACAACATGACAAATTCAACCAACCGTCGGAGTTTTCTCCGTAATTCGGCCCTGGCAGTTGCCGGCGCAGGAATGGCAGCATCGTGCACTGCACCACAGGAACCCAGTTCTGAGAAAAAGAAAAAAACAAGGAGTAATCCCATCGGAGTGTCCACCTATTCGTTTTGGCAGTTTAACGGTCCCAAGGAAAATTCGCCTATCGAGGATTGCATTGAACATGCTGCCAGAATGGGCTTCGACGGAGTGGAGTTTCTGCTGGTACAAATGCAGTCGGAAGAAAACAGCTACCTGCAAAAACTAAAGCGGCAGGCGTTTCATGCAGGGCTCGACCTCATGGGCTTTTCCACCCACCAGGGTTTCGTTTATCCTGAAGAAGAAAAACGGCAGTCGGAAGTGGACAAAACCATTCACCAGATTGAACTGGCCTATAAGCTGGGAATTCCTACCATGCGCCTGAATACCGGTCGATGGGGAACGAGCGGTTCGTTCGACGAGCTGATGGCCAACAAAGGCATTGAACCGGTACTGGAAGGATATACCGAAGATGAAGGATTTAAATGGGTGATTGATGCCATTGAACAGTGCATTCCCACAGCCGAAAAATGCGGTGTGGTGCTGGGCCTCGAAAACCACTGGGGACTGGGCCGCACAGCCGAAGGAGTGCTGCGGATTGTCAACGCCATCGATTCACCCTGGCTGCAAATCACCTCCGATACCGGAAACTTTCTGGAACGCCAGTATGAGCAGCTGGAAATGATGGCGCCCAAAACTTTTCTTATACAGGCAAAAACCTATTACGGCGGCGGTAAATGGTACACGCTCGATATTGACTACGACCGGGTGGCCGAAATTTTCAGAAAAACAGATTACCGCGGATATGTTTCGGTTGAATTTGAAGGCAATGAAGACCCGATGACCGCAGTTCCCAAAAGCCTGGAAATGATTCGGGAAGCTTTTACCTACGAGGTTTAGCGGAATTTAAAAAACACTATGGAAAATACAAAACACAGGCAAAAGCTTTCGGAAGAACACTGGCATGCTTTTGAAAAAACGGAAGTGTACAGTGAGTTACAGACATCGGAAGAAGGATTGAACGCAAAAGAAGCCAGTCACCGGCTGCAGTATTACGGACAGAACAAACTTCCCGAAGGCAAAAAAGTGACCCTGTGGCAAATCGTGCTTCACCAGCTGTTAAATCCGCTGATATTCATTCTTGTTGCTGCTGCAGTCGCTTCGGTTGCCATTGGCGAAGGGAAAGATGCTATCTTTATTTTTCTGGTTATTCTTATCAACAGCGCATTGGGTGCCTACCAGGAATTCAATGCAGAAAGAAGCGCTGCAGGATTGCAAAACCTGATTAAAATTAAGGCAAGGGTCAAACGAAATGGAAGAGATACTGAAATTCCATCGGAAGAGGTGGTGCCCGGCGATATTGTATTGCTGGAATCGGGTATAAAAGTACCGGCAGATGTACGTTTGATGGAAACTTCGGGGCTGGAAATCGATGAGAGCTTTCTCACCGGCGAGTCCATAGCCGCCGTAAAGAAAAACAAGATACTTCAGGAAAATCTTGGAGTGGCCGAGCGTACCAACATGGCATTTGCCGGCTCAACAGTTTTGAAAGGCCGGGGCCTGGGCGTGGTGGTTTCTACCGGAATTGGCACACAGGTAGGAAAAATTTCGCAGGATGTAACCGAATCTGCATCGGCAAAACCTCCTCTTGTGCACCGCATGGAAAAATTCATCAAACAGATAAGCATTTTCATCATTGCACTAAGTGTTGTTTTGGCTGTAATCCTCCGCCTGCAGGGCATGGACTATACCGCCATCTTCTTTTTCGTTGTTGCTCTGGCAGTATCGGCCATCCCCGAGGGATTGCCAGTGGCTTTAACAGTTGCCCTGTCAATAGCCACCAAACGCATGGCCAAACGCAATGTGATTGTCCGAAAACTCACTTCGGTGGAAAGCCTTGGCAGCTGCACCGTAATTGCCAGCGATAAAACCGGAACACTCACCGTGAATGAGCAGACCGCCAAAATTATTGCTCTCCCCGATGGAAAACTATACCGCATTTCAGGCGAAGGATATAACGGCAAAGGGAAAGTGACCGACAGTAAAAAACCGGAAGAAGAAATTACATGGTCATATTCCGAAGAACTTCAGAAACTTACCCGAATTTCTGTTTTTGCGAACGAAGCCTCCCTGGCCCGGGAGAACGACGGATGGATTTACCACGGCGATGCCATGGATGTTGCCTTGCTTGGAATGAGTTACAAACTGGGGGTAAATCCGCAGGAATGGCTCGATGAAAAAACAACCGTCGGTAAAATTCCCTACGAGTCG
>Ga0334883_1001397_pt1 | contig 36073 bp, 37 predicted proteins | sample GraSluR1_MG_6_FD_207230 | JGI IMG/M metagenome (GOLD analysis project Ga0334883, IMG submission 207230) | Sludge microbial communities from methane-producing bioreactor in Wageningen University, Netherlands - Granular Sludge_09_05-R1 | ecosystem: Engineered > Bioreactor > Anaerobic >...
CCACATGACGCATGCAGCCTGAAACCTATCTACTCCGATTCATCTGAACCGAAGTTAAGACGCCAACCAGTCCTGTCAACCCAGATCTTTTTCTTTCCTTTTTCCCTCACTCAAAACCCTGGGGGAAAAGGGAAGAAAAATATCGGCTCAACTACGACTGACTTTTATCGTACCACCTCCTTATTGCGTTTGTCTGAGTTGTGTGCTGATCAGCATAAGGCTTTGCGGGCTTAGAATCAAGAGTGAGGAAGGTTTGCACAGGTTGAACGCATTCTCCGTGCAAGTTGCGGCGCGGGCGGTGTTGGATGTCTGAGCAAAACTGTTCGGGGCCCCTTAGGGGCCAAAGATCCCCTTCCGGCGAACAAATGCTCCAAATTTCGGCCTCTGGCCAAACGGTTTTGCTCTCCCAGGTGCTGTGGGGTGGGGGAGTCGGGCGAGTGATGGGGTGAGACCGGGCGAGGGCGAGATGGCCTCGACGGGGTCCACGCTACAAGGGCAAGATGCCCTCGCTACTTACAAGGGCAGGATGGCATTGGCACGTTACAAGGGCAAGATGCCCTCGCCACGTTACAAGGGCAATGGCCTTGCTACGTTACAAGGGCAAGATGGCTTTGACGCTTTACAAGGGCAGGATGCCCTTGCCACGTAGCGTGTGGAAGAGGGCGGGTTCCCTTTTCTCGGCGAGGCAGCGAACCCGCCTTACTCAAGAATTCACTTATGGCGTTAGTCCACCTGCGGGATTTGTATTCGTTTTCCGTCGTTCATTGCGGATTCGTGTGCGCAGATTCCTGCCATAGTCCAGTTGGCGGCGTTTGGGGCGTCGACGGCGGAGTGTCGGTTCTCAATGATGGCTCGGATAAACTCGTGTGCGAGGTGGGGGTGGCTTCCGCCGTGGCCGGAGCCCTGGATGAAGGAGGTGTGTTCGTGCTCTTCGTCGTAGACGCCTGCGCCGGTGAATGGGGCGATCTCTTTTGGCAGGAGGTGAGCGTAGTCGGGGACCTTGATGCGCCGGGCGTCTTCGAAGCCGGTATAGATGACTGAGCCTTCTTCGGCGATCTGCTCCCACTCGAAGGAGGATTTGTCGCCGTAGACATCGAAGCTTTCGCGGTACTGGCGGATTGTGTTGAAGAGGGAGCGCGTTACTTCGCAGGCGAGGTCGGAGTCTTTCAGCTTGAGTAGTGCGGTTTCGACGGCGAAGGGGGAGTTGTAGCGGCGGGCGTAGTCATCGCTGATCCGGCCTGAACCCTGACAGACAACGGATTCGGCTCTTGCATCGGCGAGCCAGAGGAGCGGGCTTATGGCGTGGGTTGCGTAGTGCATGGGGGGGAAGCCGTACCAGTATTCGGGCCAGCCGGGCAGGCCCATGTTCTGCTGGTGCGAGCCTCGGAGGAACTGGATCTTGCCGATTTTGCCGAGGTCGACGAGCTCTTTGGCGTAGAGGAATTCGCGTGAGTAGACGGCGGTCTCCATCATCATGTAGACCTTGCCGGATTTTTTGCGTGCGTCTGCGATTGCGAGGCAGTCTTCTTTGGTGGTTGCCATCGGTACGGTACATGCGGCGTGCTTTCCGGCGTTCAGTGCGGCGAGTGTCATCCATGCGTGGTCGGCGATTGGTGAGACGACGTGGATGGCGTCGATGTCGTCGATGGTGAGGAGGTCGTCGAAACTGGTGAAGCGGCGCTGGATGCCGAACTGGTCTCCGATCTCACCGAGGTGTGCTTTATTTCGCTGGCAGATTGCGGAGCATTCGGCGTTTGGGTGCTTCTGATAGATGGGAATGAATTCGGCTCCGAAGCCGAGGCCCACGACGGCGACTCTTACCTTTTCCATGCTGCATCTCCTTTCCAAGGTTAGGTTTGGGCGATCGGTTAGATTCGGCGGTATTGTACAGCGGTGGGTGGGTCGGCGGTAACTTTTTTTGTTTGCCGTGCGGGGAATTCATGAATTTGTAGGTAAAAATACGGAGATGGCTGGCGAAAGAATACGGTTGCTGAGGACGTTTCCGAAGGATCATGGAGGGGCATTGAAGGCAGGTGCAACGGCAGCTAAGGAAAAAGCGGCGACGAGTCTACGTTGACCAAGAAGTATTTTGGGCTGTGGGGGAGACTTGCAGCCCGTTTTTATTCAACGTCTGTCGGGGGCGGGGTGTTCTGGTCGGCGGCCGGCTGCGGGATGGTTGGCTGCGGCTGTCGTTCGCCTCTGAATCGTTGTTGTGGGGGCTGTCCATCGGGTCTGAATCTTGGGCCCGGTCCATCCTGTTCGCTTCCTGGTCGTTCGGAGTCTTCTCTTTGTCGTCCTGGTCCTCTTGGTCCGCCGGGGCCGCCGGGTCCTGGGCCTCTTGGTCCTCCTTCGCGGTCTCCTTCGCGGAAGAATGGTGGTCTTCGTTTTTCGTGGCGTTCGGCCATCTGTCTCATGTCTTCAGCGTATGCGCTGAACTGTTCGGGTGTCAGTATAGTGCGCATCTGTTCCTTGACGCGGGCGTCTTCGGCGGCCATCTGCTCGAAGAAGGTCTTTCCCATGCTCCATTTTTTGTCGAGTGATCCCTGGACGAGATCAGAGACGCGTTTGAACTGGTCGTCTGTGAGTCCGTAGCGGCTTTGCATGTCGTGGACGATGATTATGGCGTCGGGGCGGTTTGGGCCCTTGAGGCGGTTCCATGTGATGTGGTCTCTCAGTATGTAGATGGTTGCGCCTGTGCCGATGACGACGCCACATATAAGCTGGAGGACGGACCAAAGCAGTTGCGCGGTCCTGCGGCGCGGCGGCTGGAGCGGTACGGGCAGGTCGGGAGGTATGTCGATGCGATCATCTACCACAGTCTGATCTCCTGGAGAGGGTTGTAGAACTCGTGCAGCGGGCTTGTGATGTATTTCCATGCGCCGACGGAGGCGTAGACAGCGATTGAGGCGGCGACGGCGGAGGCGAACCAGAAGATCTTCTGTGAGAGTGGGACGGCATTCTGGAGTTCGAGAGTTCGAATGCGCCAGAGGACCTTGCCCTCGACGTCAAAGACGGGGACGTTCTCGCCTCTGAGCGTGTGAATCAACTCTTCTATGGCTTTCAGGGTGTCCATCCTATTCTCTCCAAAAAGTTCTGGTCATCAGCAATTTGCCTGAGTTTCTTTCTTGCGCGGAATGCCCGGACCTTGGTTTTTGAGACGGTCCATTTCATTCTGCGGGCGATATCCTTGATGCTGCATTCTTCGAAATACAACAGCGTCAGTACGAGGCGTTGTTCGGGATCGAGTCTGGCCATGAGGTCGTGTAGCATGTCGCCTCGTTTTGTGAGGTCCATGTCGTTTATCTGCGTCGGCGCGGGCAGGTCGTTCTGTGTGGGTGCGAGTCTCTTCTTGTCGGCGGCCTGCTGCTTCCAGTATCGGTATCCGATGAACGTTGCGATGCGGCTCAGCCAGTGCTCGAATGGTGCGTCGCCTCGGTAGTCCTTGAGGCTTAGCCATGCCTGCACGAAGACTTCCTGGACGAGTTCCTCGCATGTTTGCCTGTGGCGGCAGAATCGCCACATGAGTCGGGATATCCTTGCCTGGTGGCGGCGTATAATCGAGGCGTATGCGTTTTTGTCGCCGCGTAAGCAGGAGTGGATATCTATTTTGTCCTGATCTTCCACGCGTCATGTCCGTGCATTTAGCGTCCTTTTTTCGGCAGCCGGCGAAGTGCAGGGGCGCGGGAGTTTGTTTCCGAGCAATGTTTGGTATTAAGAGCTTCACAATACACCTGATCGAGACCGCCAGACAGAACCTATAATAACAGATTGGCCAGTATGTTCAATTGGCGGGGCGTAATTGCCCACAGATTAAGTGATCGGATGTGGGGCGTGGTTACATGAAAATCGGTCGAATTGAGGTGCGAAAGCGGGGGGACGGGGTTTTTGGGGGGTGAAAAACGGACGAAGAATAATTATATCGGAATGTGTAACCGCGGGACGGCCTGGTTCACTAAGGCAGTGAAAGGGCGCCTGTGGTGGGTTCCCGAAGTTTTGACGTAGAGCGAAAGGAGTTTTTCCATGAGAAGAAGAGCTATTATTGGGGCCATTATGTGCGTTGTGGTTCTCGTCGGCACGGGTCTGCTGCTGGCACAGCCGCAGCGCGGCGGTCGGCAGCGTGAGGGTGCTGAGGGTCAGCCGGGGGCGAGGCAGCGCGGCGAAGGTCAGGATGCTGCGGGGCGCCAGGGTATGGGCGGCATGAGGGATCCTGAGCAGATGCGGCAGATGATGAATGAGCGTATGCGGCAGCAGCTTGGGGCAAGCGAGGCGGAGTGGAAGCTGATCGGTCCTCGGCTTCAGAAGGTTATGGAGCTGAACCGTGATGCGACTGCGGGTGGTCGCGGGATGTTCGGCGTTGGCGGCATGGGCGGCATGGGCATGGCTGCCGGCGGTCGTCCGGGCGGACCCGGCGAGGCCGGCGCAGGCAGACCGGGCGCACCTGGTGCGCAGCGCGAGCTGTCGGCGGTAGACAAGGCGACGGAGCAGCTTCAGACGGTTTTGGCGAAGGAATCGCCGAGCGCGGATGAGATCAAAACGGCGCTGACCTCGCTGCGGACGGCGCGTGAGAAGGCCAAGCAGGATCTTGCGAAGGCTCAGCAGGAGCTTCGTCAGCTTTTGTCGGTCAAGCAGGAGGCGATGCTTGTTCTGATGGGGACGCTTAATTAGGCGACGTTTGGAAGAGTCAACAGGCCGTCCGGCGTCCTCTGCGCTTGCTCGCTCCGGCAGACCCGGCGTCGGGCGGCTTTTTCAGGTATGCAAATATGGTGGGACGTGCTATTGACAAATTGAGGGATTCGAGCCTGCTGGATGAGCAGTCGGCTGCGCGGGTTGGCAGTCTTGTTGAGCAGGGATCGAGTCTGTGCGCGGCTTTGCGCGCGTGCGGGGTGCCTGAGGATGCGTCGCTTCGGTTTTTGGCGGAGGAGCTGGGTTACGCTTACGTGGAGCTGGAGAAGCAGTCGATTCGCAAGGAGTTTCTGGTGAAATTTCCGGCGAGGATACTGTTGGAGAAGCATATACTGCCGTTGGAGAACGGTGAGGGGACGCTGGCGGTGATTTGCGATCCTTTCGATACGAGCGGGGTTGACGAGCTTCGATTGGCGACGGGGAGGGATTTTCTGATTGCACTTGCTCCGTTGGCGGAGATCGACCGTTGTGCGAAGAAATACCTGGGGGTTGGTGCGGATACGGTTCAGTCGATGATTTCGGAGGCTGGGGAGAACGGGTTTCAGGTCATCGATACGGACAGCGACGAGGACATGGACCTGACGGAGGCGGCGGAGGGGGCGTCGATCATCCGGTTTGTGAACCAGATACTGACGGAGGCGATCGATCTGCGTGCGACGGACGTTCATATCGAGCCGTTCGAGGAGGAGCTTCGGGTGCGGTACCGGATCGACGGGGTATTGCAGCAGGCTTCGATTGCGCGGGAGGTGAAGCAGTTTCAGTCGGCGATAGTGTCGCGGCTGAAGATTCTGGCGAAGCTGGACATCGCGGAGAAGCGGGTGCCTCAGGACGGGCGGATCAAGATTATCATAGCGGGGCGGGAGATCGACGTTCGGGTGTCGGTGATACCGATGCTGTACGGCGAGGCGGTGGTGCTGCGTTTGCTGGACAGGACGAGCGTACTGTTGGGGATGGACAAGTTAGGGATGAGCGATCGTGACCTGCGGCTGAGCGCAAAGATACTTGAGCGGCCGCACGGGATTATACTGGTGACGGGGCCGACGGGCAGCGGCAAAACGACGACGCTTTATGCGGCGTTGTCGCAGATCAATCATATCGCACGGAAGATAATTACGATTGAGGATCCCATTGAGTATCAGCTTCACGGGATCAACCAGATACAGGTGTCGCGGAAGGCTGGTCTGACGTTTGCGGGTGGGCTGCGGTCGATACTGCGGCATGACCCGGACGTGGTGTTAGTGGGCGAGATTCGTGATTTGGAGACGGCGGAGATTGCCGTACAGGCTTCGCTGACGGGGCATCTGGTGTTTTCGACGCTGCACACCAATGATGCGCCGAGTGCGATGACGCGTTTAGTGGACATGGGGATCGAGCCTTACCTTGTCAGTTCTTCGCTGGAGGCCGTGTTGGCGCAGCGTCTGGTGAGGGTTATCTGCAAGGACTGCAAGGCGGAGGTGCCGTCGCACGAGCGGGATTTGCTGCGGTCGCAGTACGGCGAGGAACTGCCGGAGGTGCTGTACCGGGGTCGCGGCTGTCGGGAGTGCAGCCAGACGGGTTACCGCGGGCGTTTGGGGATATTCGAGTACATGATGGTTACGGATGATCTTCGGTCGCTGATTCTGGAGAATGCGTCGGCGCGGGACCTGAGGCGATTGGCGAATAAGCAGGGGATGATGAGTCTTCGTGAGGACGGGTTCAGGCATCTTCGTGAGGGTCGGACGACGATCGAGGAGATTCTTCGGGTTACGAAGGATGAGCGGTTTACCGAGAACGGCGCCTACTCGCAGGGCGGGGAGTGAGGGGCGGTATGCCGACTTATGCATACAAGGCGATTGACGGTACGGGGCGGCAGGTTGCGGACGTTTTGGAGGCTCCAAGCCGCGGGTCGGCAATCGACGTCCTGACTCAGCGGGGTTTCTGCCCGGTAATGGTTGAGGCCGGCGACGCGTCGGCGGGTAAGCCGCGGTTTCGCCGGGGGCTTCGTTCGGTGAGCAAGGCGGACGTTGAGGCTTTTACGCGTGAGCTGGCGAATCTCCTGGCGGCGGGCGTGCCGCTGAGCAGGGCTTTGAGTATTTTGAGCAGGGAAGCGGCTCGGCCGGCAGCGAAGGCGCTTTGGGCGTCCATTCACGATCAGGTGGCGGGTGGGCAGTCCCTTGCCGATGCGCTGCGGTCGCATTCCAAGCATTTTCCGGCGATTACGGTGGCGATGGTTCGGGCGGGAGAGATGGGGGGATTTTTGGACATTGTGCTGGATCAGATCGCCACGTTTCGCAGCCGCGAGCAGGAACTTATGGGAAAGGTGAAGGCGGCGCTGGTGTATCCTGCGGTGTTGGCGGTGCTGGCAACGGGGATACTTGGCTTTCTGCTGGCTTATTTCATACCAAGCTTTTCGCAGATGTTCGAGGAGTTCGGGGGCGCGCTGCCGGATTTGACAAAGGCGATAGTTGCTGCGAGCGATCTGCTTCTGCGGTTCTGGTGGCTGCTGGTTCTTGCCCTTGCGCTGACAGTTTTCGGTTTTCACCGGATTCGAACGAGCCCTGAGGGGCGGCGGGGTCTTGAGCGTGCTATGCTGCGTATTCCGCTGTTAGGCATAGTCGTGGGGCGTTTTGCGCTGGTTCGCTTCTGCCGGATGTTGGGGACTCTGGTGGGGGCTGGCGTACCTCTGATAGCGGCACTTCAGGTCGCCAAGGAGGCCATCGGCAACCAGGTGCTTTCTGACACGGTTGCCGTGGCGATCGAGCAGGTTCAGCGGGGCAACTCGCTTGCGCGGAGTCTGCATCAATGTCCGACGCTGTTTCCACCTTCGGTGGTTGAGATGGTTTCTGTTGCGGAGGAGAGCGGTCGCATCGACAAGGAGCTTGTTCGCCTGGCAGGCGCGTATGAAGGAGAGCTTGACCGGCGGCTGAAGATGCTGGTTGCGCTGGCGGAACCGGCGTTGTTGTTTGTGATGGCGGTATTAGTGGGTACGGTGGTTATAGGCATGCTGCTGCCGATTTTCAACCTGCAGGAATTGATACGGTGAGTTTTAAGGGATAGGGACATGGACAGGACAACGAGACGACGAGTCAATGTATATGGTTGGAGTCGAGCGGGTTTCACGCTGATCGAGCTATTGCTGGTTCTGGTGATTCTGGCGGCATTGGCGGCGATTGTTACGCCGAAGTTCGCCAAGCGATCGGAGCAGGCTCGTGTGACCGCCGCGGGGACTCAAATCTCGCAGTTCGAGGTTGCGCTGGATTCGTTCGAGATCGACGTGGGTCGGTATCCGACGACCAGCGAAGGACTGGATGCGCTGGTGAGGAAGCCTTCGAACGCGGAGGGCTGGACACAATCATATCTTAAGCGGGACGTGCCCAAGGATCCGTGGGGCAACGAATATGTTTACAGGTATCCGGGACAGTACAACCAGGACGGATATGATCTGTACTCATTCGGTCCCGACGGCAAGCAGGGCGGCGGCGACGACATTATCAACTGGAGTGAAGATCGGTATCGGTAATCTCAACTGCGAGGTACAGGTTTGCGGAGTATGCGGCATTGGAAGAACGGTCGAGACAATTGAGGCGAGGATTTACGCTGCTGGAACTTATTCTGGTGATGGTGATCCTGTCGACCGTTCTTGCGCTTGCGGCTCCGTCTTTGCGGGGTTTTTTTGCGTCTCGGCAGATTCATGATGCTGCTGCGCAGATACTGTCTTTGATTCAGTTGGCGGGTTCGGAGGCGGCAAGCCAGGGGACGACGTACCGGCTGAACTTCGATACGGCGGAGGGGATGTACTGGCTGACGGCGCGGCAGGGTGGTTCTTTCGACAAGTTGGGGACGGAGTTCGGGCGGCAGTTTTCGCTGCCTCGCGATACGACGGTGGAACTGACGGGCGCTTCTCGAGATGCGAGGCTTGATTATATAGCGTTTGGGCCTGAAGGGACGTTTACTCCGGCTACGATAACTCTTACGGACCGGCGTGGGGAGAAGATGCGGCTGGTTTGCCCGTCGGCTACGGAGCCGTTTTCGATTGTGGAGGGGGATGATCGATGAGGAGCAGGGCGCAGATCATTGGCGGGTGGGAGGCTGGACGCGGAGGGTTCACGTTTATCGAGCTGCTGGCGACGATGGTGTTCATCGGCGTGGTGATGCCCGTTACGATGCAGGTTGTGTCGCTTTGTACGAGCCTTTCGGGTCAGTCGCGGCAGAGGATCGAGGCGGCAACGCTGGCGCGGTCGAAACTATGTGAGCTTGTCGCGAGCCGCGAGTGGCGGACTGGCGGGCTCAGCGGTGATTTCGGCAACGAGTGGCCGGGGTACCGCTGGACGGCGGCGCAAGGTGCGTGGAGCGATCCGATTGTGTCGCAACTCGATGTTACGGTTGAGTGGACGGAGCGGGGCAAGGATCGGACGCTGACATTGAGCACGCTTGTGTACATGGAGGAGGACTGACATGTACGCGGGGCGTTATGCACGAAAAGGGTTTACGCTGCTGGAGATGTTAGCGGCGATGGGGCTGATGGTTGCCGTGGCGGCGTCGCTTTATTCGAGTTTGTATACGGCGTTTCGGGCGAGGCGGAGCGCGGATCGCGCCCTTACACCGACGCTGACGGCATGGCGGGCGGTTGAACTTCTGAAGCAGGACTTGTCAGGAGCCCTTCCTCCGAGGGGCATACTGGCGGGCGGTTTTCTGGGTTATGACATGAAGGATCGTCGCGGGTATGACAGCGACAGCGTTATTCTGCACACGACTTATGTGCACACTTTAGACGACAAGCTTTCTCACGGCATCAGCATGGTTGAACTTGTTGTGGAGGAGGACGGCGATTCGTGGCGTTTGGTCAGGCGCGTGACGAACAACCTGCTTTCGCCGCGGGCGATGACGCCGGTGACGCAGGTTTTGTGCAGGGGGGTTCGGTCTTTGAATATTCGTTATTACGACGGATATGGCTGGCAGGATGAATGGGATTCGTCGGCTTACGAGGACACTCTTCCGGCGGCGGTTGAGATTGATCTTGTGGTTGAGTACAGGCAGAACGGCACGGGCCAAACGTTGGCGCGGCGGCTTACGTCGAGTTTTCCGATGCCGTGCGGTGTGAGCCAGCAAGAGCAGGGGGGCATGCAGATATGAACGAGCGATGCGGCAGATATGTCGAGGGTTGCGGGCGCCGGGGCACGGTTTTGATCGTGACCATCTGGGTGGTGCTGGTGTTGGCGGGTCTTGCGCTGGTGTTCGGTCGATCGACGCGGGTTGCGATGATAGTGGCGGCGAACCAGTGTGCATCGCTTGCGGTGGAATGTACGGCGAGCGGGGCGATGGCATACATTCGGGCGCAGTTGGGCACGGACCAGGATGCTTCGGTTTTCCAGTCGAGCGCGCCTTATGAAGGCATGCAGGTGGGCGAGGGGTATTTCTGGGTGCTGAGGCGGAACCTTGAGGACGACCGGCAGCGGGACTACGGACTGACGGACGAGGCGGGCAAGATCAACCTTAACTCGGCATCGATGGAGATGCTGCTGAAACTGCCGGGCATGACGTCGGAACTTGCGGCGTCGATAATCGACTGGCGGGACGCGGACGACGAGATATCGCCGGGCGGGGCGGAGAGCGAGTACTATCTGCTGCTTGACGAGCCTTACAACTGCAAGAACGGTGCGCTGGAGACTGTTGAGGAGGTGCTGCTGATCAAGGGGGCGTCGGAAGAGATACTTTACGGCGAGGATACAAATCTTAACGGCATACTGGACGACAACGAGAACGACGCGGACGCGAGCGATCCGCCGGACAACCGCAACGGGCGTCTGGACAGGGGGTTTTATGATTACGTTACGGTGTACAGCATCGAGCCCAACAGGGACAGTGCGGGACAGCAGCGGATCAACATCACCAACATGCGAAACCTCGGTCAACTGGGCGAGAAGCTGCGGGAAATCGTCGGTAATGACCGTTACTTTCAGATTATGGACAGTATCAGGTCGGGGCGTTCGCGCAACGTAATCGACTTCTACTACCGGTCGGGGCTGAAGATCGAGGAGTTCGAGCAGATCGCGGACAGTCTGACGACTTCGGACGCGGAGACTGTGACGGGGCTTGTGAACGTGAATACGGCGTCGAAGGAGGTCTTGATGTGCCTGCCGGGTCTGGAGGAGAGCGACGCGGAGGCGCTGGTCTCGTACCGCAAGTCCAATGACGGTCTTGATTCGATTGCGTGGGTTACGAAGGTGCTGGACGAGGATAAGGCGATTGCGGTTGGCGGGGCGATAACGACGCGGTCGTTTCAGTATTCGGCGGATATAGTATGTGCGACGGCGGACGGCCGGGCTTACAAGCGGACGAGGGCGGTGTTTGACACCCGCCAGGGCGGGGCTTCGGTGGTGTACTGCAAATCGATGACGCACTTCGGCTGGCCTTTGGAGCAGGATATTTTGAGGGGTCTTCGGTCGGGCGGCGTGCTTGCGGCGATTCGGTGAGAGGCGGAAAGCAGACGAATGGCAAATGCGAAAAACATCTTAGGGCTTGCGTTCGAGGAGCGTCGGATTTTTGCGGCGGAAGTATCAATGCTGACGGATCGGCCGCGTCTGGTGCGGCAGGGTGTGTTCGAGACGGCGGGAGGCATGGAGGGGGCCGACGCGGTGCGTGTGGGGCAGCAGTTGCGGCAGTGGCTACGGGAGAATGGTTTTACCGCGCGGGCGACGGTGGTGGGGCTGCCGGGTCGGTGGATCGTTGCCAAGCAGGTGAAGATTCCTCCGGCGGACGATGATGCTCTGCCGGGGATCGTGCAGATACAGGTGCAGCGGAACTTTTCGATGGATTCGCAGGACCTTGCGTTTGATTATTACCGGCGTCGGCAGGCGGATTCGGGGAGCACATTGCTGCTTATGGCGACGCGGACGGGGCGGCTGTCCGGGATCGGATCGCTGGTCAAGGCGGCGGGTCTGCGGATGGTTACGGTGACGCCGACGAGTCATGCGTTTTGTCTTTATGAACGGGAAAAGGGGGGCGACCTTGGGATTTATATCAGCGACGACGGCGTTGAGTTCTGGTCGGCGCGGGCGGATCTGCCCTGGATCAGGCACGTTTGGCGTCCGGGTGCGGGTGCGGAGCAGCATGACAAGCTTTTGACGGAGGAGGTGCATCGGCAGTTGGCGATGACGGTGCGCAACGGCGAGTCGGCGGTGCGGCTGACGCTGTATACGAGCGAGGAATCGGGGGTGGAATCTTTGGCTCGCGCCGCGGCGGTGCTGTCGTCTTCGGATACGGTGGTTGACTGGAACACTTCGTTGTCGGAGGGGGGGTTCGAGGCCGCGGATATTGAGAAGGCGGGCAGGGCGGTGGGCGCGGCGGCGCTTGCTCTTGCGGGGTGCAGGGGGGCGGCGTTCTACGTGGATTTTGTGAAGTCTCATAAGGCGGCGAAGCGTCACCTTCCTCGTGCACAGGTGGTGCGGTGGGCGGCGATACTTGGGGCGGCGGTGCTTGTGGCGCTGATTGTGCTTGCAGTCGGGTGGCGGCGGGATGCGCGGGATGTTGCGACTTACAGCGCACAGTTGGAAGCGATGTCGGGGGATATTGCGTCGGCGCGGCAGGTTGTGGAGCGGATGTCATATGCGGCGGGGTGGACCGTTCGGCGGCCGCGATTTCTGGATTGCCTGCAGGAGCTGACCGGTGCGTTTCCGGAAGAGGGTAGCATCTGGGTGGTGAGCCTTGCGCTGCGTGAGAACAAGCAGGGGCTGATTACAGGTCAGGCTTTGCGGGAGAGCAGCGTTCTGGGGGTGCTGGATGCGCTGAAGGCGAATCCGGCATTCGGTGAGGTTGCGATGGTTTACATGCGTGATGCGGGCCGGGCGACCAACGAAGTGTCTTTTGCGATATCATTCAAATACCTGGCGATGGACTGACTGCGATGTTGTCAAAACGAGAGAGACTGATTCTGATTGCGACGCTGACGATACTGGTTCTGCTGCCGGCGGACAGGTTCGTGCTGACGCCTCTGCTGGACAAGCTCGCGGCGGCGGGGGATACGCGCGAGCGTTTGATTACGGAGCTGGATGAGGCTCAGAATCTTTTGGAGCGGCGTCGCGTCATGGAGCGGCGATGGCGGCAATTCAGCAGCGAAGGTTTGGAGAACGAGTCGCAGGCCGAGAGCCGTCTGCTGCGGGCGGTGGGCGAGTGGGCGGGGGACAGCCGTTTGACGCTTACGTCGGTTCAGCCGCAGCGTTTGGCGAGGGAGAGCGCGGACCTGCAGGAGATGACGATTTCGGTTGCGGGGACGGGGAGCCTGCAGGCGGCGTCGAGGTTTTTGTGGAACGTGGAACATGCGGGGATACCGGTGAAGATCAAGGATATGCAGTTGGGGTCTGCCAACGACATGGGCGGCGAGATGTCGCTGCAGTTGCAGTTGTCGACTCTGTATATCAGGGCGGCAGAGCAGAAAGGGCATAATGAAAACCAGGGCTGATCATATCAGGCGAGTGTGCGCGGCGCTGATGCTGCTTGCCGCGGCGGGGGTGCTGTCTGCGGCGGAGGGGGACGAGGCGCCGGCCGCGGACGGGCAGGGGTCATGGTCGGATTACGGCATCATAATGCAGCGGAACATTTTTTCGCGGAATCGCGGGCGGCGTACGGAACGTGCGGCGAGGGACGATTCGCGCGAGGCGCCGGCGCCGGTGGTTCTGTCGTCGGAGTCGTATATGGTGCTCAAGGGTATCGTTGCGGCGGGGACGAGGTTTGCCGCGTTTATTGAGGATACGCGGACGAGTGAGGTGTATCGAATCGAGAGCGGCGAGGCAATCGCGGGAGGCAGTGTGAAGACGGCGACGCTCGATTCGATTGTGTTCGAGAAGGATGACAAGGAGTCGGCGATCGGCATTGGTCAGACGCTGTCGGGGGCGAGTGCGCAGACTGTGCTGACGTTTGATAATCTGATGCAGTGGTCGGCGGGGGCATCTGGCACCGCGGGCAGCTCAGGGGCGGCGGCGGAGAGTACGTCGGAAGAAGAGGCTGAGATTCTCAGGAAACTGCTGGAAAGACGCAAACAAGAGCTTGGAGAATAGACATGTCGATGGTGAGAACAATTTGTGGGGCGTCTGCGTGGGTGAAGGGTCGGCTGCCGGTGGTCATATTGCTGGCTGCCGGGGCGGTTTCCATGTGTTTGGGGCAGGAGCCGAACGGGGCGGCGTCAGATCCTAATGCACTGGAGACGGGCGATGGGATTGCGATGAACTTTCAGGATGTGCCGCTGCAGACGGTTCTGGAGTATCTTTCGGAGAAGGCGGGTCTGGTGATCGTTACCGAGACACCTCTGACGGGTCGTGTGACGGTGATCAGCCGCAGGCCGATCGGAGTGGATGCGATAATTTCGCTGATAAATTCGACGCTGAAGGACAAGGAGCTTGCGGCGGTTCGCGCGGGGAATACGCTGCGGGTCGTGAGTCTGTCGAAGGCCAAGACGATGAATCTGCCGGTGACGGCGGGCAGCGATCCGGGCAAGATAGTACCCGGTGACGACATTGTGACGCATGTGATTCCCATCCGCCATGCGGACGTTGTCAAGCTGCGGACGAACCTTCTGCCGCTGATTCCGGACTACGCAACCATGGAGGCGAACGAAGACGGAAATGCTCTGATCGTTACGGATACGACGGCGAATATCAAGCGGCTGATGGAGATCATCGGTGCGCTGGACACTCATATGTCGATGGTTGCTGAGATCAAGGTGTTTCATCTGAACCTCGGCGACGCCACGACGACGGCGGAACTGATCAACAGGATATTCGAGCAGGATACACAACAGTCGACGGCTCGGACGCAGGCGCGTGGTGCGGAGGCATTTTTCCAGATGATGGGTCCCGGGGGCGGTCGGGGCGGTCCCGGGGGCCGACGGGATCAGGATGATTCAAGCGGCACCGGAGCGCGTGCGAACGCCCGCGTGGTGGCCTCTGCCGACCAGCGGACCAACTCGGTTGTGGTTCGCGGTCCGGCGGACCTGCTGGGCGTGGTGTCGGAGGTGGTGATTGCTCTGGATTCCCGCAGCGCAAGCGTTGCGGACGTGAAGGTGTTTCATCTGGAATACGCCGATGCTCAGAACGCGGCGCAGTTGGTCAACGAGATTTTCGGTATGCAAGGGGCTACTACGGGGCGGACGCGCACGACGGGTCGTAATGAGATGCCGGTGTTTTTCCGCGGCGGTCCGCTCCAAGGGGCGACGGATACATCGCAGGGCGCCACGGCCAGTACGGTACAGGTTATGGCGGCGGCTGATCAGCGGACCAATTCGGTGGTTGTGAGCGGTCCGCCGGATACGCTTCTGGTGATCGGGCAGATCATGAAGGAACTGGACGCCAATCCTGACCAGGAACGGCAGGTGTTTATATATCCGCTGAAGAACGCGGCTGCAGCGAATCTCAAGGAGATCCTGAACAATCTTTTCAGTGAGATGCAGGCGCTTAATCAGGCCGGGGCGGGGACACAGCGTTTCCAGGGCCAGACCGGTCCGGGGGGCCAGGGCGGTCAGACTGCGGGGACGTCGACGAGCGGCGACCTTTCGGATGAGGCGTATTTTGAGGCAGACGAGCACACCAACTCGCTTCTTGTCATGACGTCTTCGAAGAACTACAAGAGGATCGAGCCCATAATCGAGAAGCTCGACAAGCGCTTAGGGCAGGTGCTGATCAAGGTTCTATTCGCGGAGGTTACTTACAGCGACGTGATCGACCTGGGTTTCGAGTTCTCTTTGCTGAACCTGAGAAACATCGAGCGTTTGTCGACTAATTTCAACGTGGGCGCATCCACGACTGGCCTTGTGATCAGGGCGCTAACGGGAGATATCGACGTGATGCTCAGGGCCCTTCAGCAGGAAGGCAAGCTGAACATTCTCTCCCGGCCGTACATTTTGACCAGCGACAATCAGACCGCCCGGATCATGGTTGGCGAGCAGGTGCCTTTCATCACGAATACCCGCGAGACAAACGAAGGGCAGACAATCAATACCATCCAGTATGAGGACATCGGCATCATCCTTGAGGTTACGCCGTCGATCAATCCGGAAGGTCTCGTGATTATGGACGTGTTGCCGGAGATATCGACGACGACGGCCAAGACGATCCCGATATCGGAAACGGTCAACGCGGCGGTGTACGCCAAGCGATCTTCTCAGACGCGCGTGGCGGTTCGCGACGGGCAGACAATCGTGATCGGCGGTCTTGTTAAGGACGAGATCAAGGAAAGCATTGACAAGGTACCGCTGTTGGGCGATTTGCCGTTGTTGGGCGGTCTGTTCAAGCGGACGATCAACGACAAGAATAAGACCGAACTGCTGATCTTCCTGACGCCGCACGTGGCGACCAACGACGAAGAACTGCAGGCGATATCGGAGGCGCACAGCCGCAGCAGCAACATAGAAAAGGATGAAGTTACTGGCGATGCGTTCCGCGAGCACATGGAGAACATGCTTCAGTCGGATCTTGAGAAGACCAAGCCGCCGATCAGACCTTAAGACTGCCTTGACGATGACTGCCGAATCCCATACACTGGCGACGTCCGTTTTGCGGGCACGTCGCGGGTGACCTTTCCTGTTTGCGCCGAAGCACTTTCGCTACGCGGCAATTGTTCAGAGATTTGGCGGCAGAAAAAGTGGATAACGGGTTTGATAACACGGGCGGTCTGGAAGCCGACGAGCGGTACATGGCGCGGGCGATCGATCAGGCTTATATAGCCGAGGAGAACGGGGACGTTCCGATCGGCTGCGTGGTCGTTTATCAGGGTCAGGTGATCGCTAAGGCGTACAATCAGCGGGAGCAACTGAACGATCCGACGGCACACGCGGAGATAATCGCGCTGACTCAGGCGGCGGAGTTCGTGGGGAACTGGCGGCTGCACGGGTGTACGATCTATGTTACATTGGAGCCTTGCCCGATGTGCGCCGGGGCGCTGGTTCTGGCGAGGATGGATCGGCTTGTTTACGGGTGCGACGATCCCAAGACGGGGGCGGTGCGGAGCCTTTACAATATCGTCCAGGATGAGCGTCTGAACCATCGTCTTGAGGTTACAAAGGGGGTTCTTGCGGAGAAGTGCACGGCGCAGCTCCAGGAATTCTTCAGGCGGCGGCGTGAAGAGAAGCGCAATGGCGATTTTCTGTAGCCCTGCTCATGGTGAACGCATTTTCCTGGCAACTTGCGGCGCAGGCGGTATTGGACGGCGGGGCAAAACTGTTCGGGGCCCCCAGAGGCCAGAATTTCCCCCCCCGGCGAACATATCTCCAAATTCCGGCCTCTAAGCCAAACGGTTTTGCTTTCCAAGGTCACTTGGGGCTGGTCCGGGATGCTGAACCGGGGGAGAATGCGCCGGCCCTTTAGTGCTGCTCTTGTTATTTGCATTTGGCGTGCCCGGACAGTATATTTCCATGAGCCTTTATCGGCGTTTATGTCGTAATACAGACTGATGGAGACAGAATTGAACAAGACTACCGAACGGACAGGTTCTGAGTTAAGCGGCATGGTCAAGGGGGAGGTGCAGGTCGACATATTCAGCCGTGTTGCGTTCAGCACGGACGCGAGCATCTACCAGATCATGCCGCAGTGCGTTGTATCGCCGGCGGATACGGCGGACGTTGCGGCGACGGTGCGTTATGCGGCGGACAACGGGATACCGGTTGTAGGCCGGGGCGCGGGCAGCGGTCTGGCGGGGGAGGCGCTTTGCGACGGGATCGTGCTGGACATGATGCGGCACATGAACCGGATCGTTTCGGTGGAGGAGGACGGGTCGCGGGTTACCGTGGAGCCGGGGGTGGTGCTGGATGATCTGAACGCTTATCTGGCGAAGTACGGCAAGAAGATCGGTCCGGACCCGTCCAGCGGCAACCGGGCGGTGATCGGCGGGATCGTGGGCAACAATTCGACGGGTGCGCATTCTCTGGAGTACGGCTACATCGCCGACTTCGTGGAGGAGATGGAAATTGTACTCGCCGACGGCAGCGTGGTGGAAGTTGCCAACGACGTCGATCCGGAGGGCGTGAAAGATGCGAGGCTCCGGGAGTTGGCGCAGGCGTGCATGAAGGTGCTGTCGGGCAACGAGCAGATCATTGCGGATGCACAGCCGAAGACGAAGCGAAATCGGTGCGGGTACAATATCGTTGGGGTTGTGCATGACGGGCGGATCGATCTTGCGCGGATGTTGGCGGGGTCGGAGGGGACGTTAGCGGTCTTCACGCGGATAACACTTCGGACGGTGGATGTGCCGGCGTGCAAGGCACTGCTGCAGATTGAATTCGACAGTATCGACCAGATGGCGCGTGCGGTGCCCGTGATTGTCGAGTGCGGTGCATCGACGTGCGAGCTGATGGACAGGGCGGTGCTGAAGATGGCGGCGGAGTCGCTGCCGGCGTACCGGGACATATTTCCGGTGCACTGCGCGGCGGCGCTGCTGGTGGAGCATTGCGGGGCGAGCCAGGAAGAGGTGCTGGCGAAGATCGAGCGGACGGAGCGGGAGTTGGGGGGGCTGGCGGCGGCGTGCAAGCGGGTGCTGGACGCGAATCAGCAGAAGCGGCTTTGGAAGTCGCGAAAGGATGCGGTGCCTCTTTTGCACAGGGAGAAGGGTCCTCGGCAGCCGATACCGTTTATGGAGGATGTTTCGGTTGAGAACACTCGTCTTGCGGAGTATCTGCGGGGGCTGGCGGCGATCGGCGAGAAGTACGGTATTTCATTGGTCTATTACGGACATGCCGGCGACGGGGAGCTGCACGTCCGGCCGTATCTGGATCTGAGCAGCGCCGAGGACGTTCAGAAGATGCAATCTTTGGCGGCGGAGGCATTCGAACTGGCGTGGTCGTTAGGCGGGACGATCAGCGGTGAACATGCCGACGGCCTGTTGCGGACGGCGTTCATCAGGCGGCAATACGGAGATGCGTATTACGAACTGCTTGGCGGCATCAAACATGCGTTCGATCCGCGGGAGCTGATGAATCCGGGCAAGCTGATCAGCGACGATCCTGACGTTATGGTTAAGCATTTTCGGGCGTCGAATCCGGTCCTGACGGAACGGCTCCAGACCAACCTGCTGTTCGAGAGGGATGAGTTTCGCTATGAAATCGAGCAATGTAACGGATGCGGGGTGTGCATCAGTACGCAGGCAGGGGCGCGGCTGTGTCCGGTTCATCGTGCGCTGAATGAGGAGCTTGCGTGTTCTCGGGCGAAGGCGAACCTGCTTCGGGCGTGGATTACGGGCAAGCTGGATCATGCGGCGTTCGAATCGGATGAGTTCAAGCGGATCCTGGGACTGTGCGTCAACTGCAAGATGTGTTCGGTGCAGTGTCCGTCGGGGGTGGACGTTTCGAAGCTGATTATGGAGGCGAGGTCGGAGCTCGTTCGGCGGCGGGGCATGACGGTTGCGGAAAGGGCTTTGACGCGGAACCGCTACCTGAGCGGGATGGGTTCGGCGTTTGGGCCGCTGAGTAACGTGGTCATGGGTTTGCGTCCGTTTAAGTGGCTTATGGAGAAGGCGGTCGGGATCGACAGGCGGCGGACCATGCCGAGCTTTCAGCGAGGGACGTTTGTGGCCAAGGGCAGGCGTTATCTTGCCAAGCAGCCGCCCATCGTCAATCCGGTGGACAAGGTGGCTTATTTTGCGGACAGCTACGCGAACTATAACGACCATGAGCTTGGCTTTGCGGCGATTCGGACGCTGCGGCACAACGATATCGACGTGATTCTGCCGGAGCAGTTGCCTGCGCCGATTACGGCGGCGGCGTATGGGGCGGTGAATACGGCGCGGAAGGATTTCGCCTACGCGGCAAAGCGGCTTGCGGACCTGGTTCGGTCGGGATACAAGATCGTGTGCTCTGAGCCGAGCGCTGCGCTGTGTCTGCGGAGCGAGTTGAAGCATTTTATCGACGGTGAAGACGGTCGGTTGGTGAGCGGCAACACTTACGAGTTGATGGGATATCTTAACGATCTGCGAAAGGCGGGGCGGCTGAAGGCGCCGGCCGCGGACGGGCTGGATGGCGAGCGTTATGCGTATCATGCGCCGTGTCATTTGTGTGCACTGGGCGGCGGGGCCGCCAGCGTGGAACTGCTTTCGAATTTGACCCGTGTCGACATCACGGACGTGGATGCGGGGTGCTGCGGGATTGCGGGTACGTATGGGATGCAGAAGAAGAACTACGAGACGTCGATGAAGATCGGCGGGCCGCTGGCGGAGGCGATCAAGGCGGTCGACGCAGAGGATGCTCTTACGGAATGCGGCGCGTGCAAGATGCAGATCGAGCATCTGACCGGCAAGCGCGTGAGCCATCCGATCAAGGTGCTGGCGCGTGCGTACGGGTTGATGCAGGGTTAGGCGCGGTGCCGCGTGAACGCGAAGAAGATCGGAGTTGTGGCGGTTCTGGGTTCGAGCATGATGTGGGCTCTGGAGCCATTGGCGGCGAAGGCGGCATATCGGGGAGCGGATTTTCTGGAGATGTCGGCGGTTCGGGCGATCGTGGTGATGGCGGCGGCGTGGGGCTATGCGATGCTGACGAATCGGGGGGACCTGCGGGTTCGGAAGGGGCAGATACCGCGGCTTGCGTACATCGGTCTGGCGGGAACGGTGATCGCGGATACGCTTTACTTCTTTGCGCTGACGAAGGTCCCGGTCATTAATGCGGTGCTGATTGCGCACATGCAGCCGATCTTCATAGTGCTGTTCGGGTTCGTGGTGCTGCACGAGGGGCTGACGCGTTGTGACTACTGTGGCATCGGGATCATGGTGATATCGGGCCTGCTTGTTACGACGCGGACCTGGGACAATATGGTGCAGATCCGGCTTGGCAGTGCGGGCGATCTTTATGTGCTGGCGGCGACGGTATTGTGGGCGACGACTGCGATCACTATGCGGAAGTATCTGCGTGAAGTGCATTCGGGTGTGATCACGTTCTATCGTTATTTGATTGCTTCGGCGGTATTTACGATATACCTTGTGTGGTCGGACGGCGCGCTGCGTGTGAATGTTTATCAGGTGGCGGTGGGCGTGATCAGCGCGACGGGTACGATTCTGTATTACGAGGCGATGAAACGCGTCAAGGCGGCCCAGGTGGCGGCGCTGGAACTGTCGACGCCGCTGTTTGCGGCGGTATTGGTGTTGTTCGTGCCCGCGGAGACGGTTACGGGCATGCAGATCGTTGGGATCGTGCTTCTGTTGTGGGGCGTTGGTCTTCTGTCGCGGGCGGAGACGAAGCCGGCGATAACGTTCATTGCGGATTAAGGGGGCCAGAGGATGGCGGGACGGGAACTCAAGAGGGCGGTGCTATGGGAGGCGGCGGGGGATAAGAAGGTTCACTGCTTTTTGTGCAACTGGCATTGCCGCATCGGCGAGGGGAAGGTGGGGCATTGCGCTGTTCGCAGGAATATTGACGGCGTCTTGTATTCGCTGGTTTATGACCGGGTTTGTGCGGCGGGCGACGATCCGATCGAGAAGAAGCCGCTGTTTCATTTTCGGCCGGGGACCCGGAGTTTCTCGATATCGACGCCGGGGTGCAATTTTCAATGCGGGTTCTGCCAGAACTGGCAGATCAGCCAGGAAGTCGTCGCGGGAGGCAAGATCGACGGTCAGCCATACAGCCCGGAGCAGATAGTGTCTGCGGCGGTTCGGACGGGGTGCGGCAGTATTGCGTACACGTACACCGAGCCGACGATCTTCATGGAGCTTTGCGCAGAGACGGGCAGGCTGGCGAAGGAACGGGGGCTTGCCAACGTGTTCGTCAGCAACGGGTACATGACGAAAGAGGCGATCAACTTTGCCGCGCCGTGGCTGGATGCGATCAACATCGACCTGAAGTCGTTCAATGAGGAGTATTATCGCAAGCTGTGCAAGGCGCATCTGGCGCCGGTGCTGGAATCGATCCGCTACATTGCCAGCGAGACGAATATCTGGATGGAACTGACGACGCTGATCATACCCGATGAGAACGATTCGGACGCGGAACTGCGGCAGATTGCGGAGTTCATCGTTAAGGAGGCGTCGCCGGATGTGCCGTGGCACGTCAGCCGGTTTTATCCGACGTACGAGATGACGGCTGCGCCGCCGACGCCGGCGGCGACGCTGCAGCGGGCGCTGGACATAGGTCGGCAGGCGGGGCTGCGGTATGTGTACGTGGGGAACCTGCCGGGGTCAAGAGCGGAGTCGACGCAGTGTTATCGGTGCGGCGAGCTTCTGATCGAGCGGATTGGCTACAGTATACGTTTAAACGCGATCAGGGATTCGGCCTGTCCGGCGTGCGGGGCGCGGATTGCGGGTGTCGGATTGGGGTGACGAAAAAGACGTGCAAATCGCCGATTGAGCGTTAGAATAGCACGTCTGAGTTTTTTTCTGCTTGTGTGAGGTTGCCTGTGAAGATTGTTGCGGATGAAAATATACCCTTTGTGAAGGATTGCTTTTCTTCGATAGGCGAGGTTTTGACCGTCGGAGGGCGGGCGATTACGCCGGCAGTTGTGCGTGATGCGGACGTGCTGCTGGTGCGGAGCATAACGCTGGTGGACGAGGCGCTGCTGGCGAAAAGTGCCGTGCAATTCGTAGCGACTGCGACTATCGGGATGGAGCATGTCGATCAGGAGTATCTTGCGTCGGCGGGCGTGGGGTTTGCGTCGGCGCCCGGGTCGAATTCGAACTCGGTGGCGGAGTACGTTGTTGCTGCTCTTCTGGCTTTGGGCAGGAAGCACAGGGTCGATCTTGCGGGCAGGCGGATCGGTGTTGTTGGCGTCGGGAACGTGGGCAGCAAGGTGGTGAAGAAGGCTCAGGCGCTGGGGATGACTTGCGTGCTGAATGATCCGCCGCTTGCGCGGCAGACAGGCGATGCGAAGTACCGGCCGTTGGAGGAGGTGTATGGGTGCGATTTTGTTACGATGCATACTCCGCTGACGCGGGACGGCGCGGACAGGACGTATCATCTTGCCGATGAGGTGTTTTTCGGGTCGCTGAAGGATGGGTGCTTTTTCATAAATACATCGCGGGGTGCGGTAGCGGATACGGCTGCATTGAAGCGGGCAATAGCCGGCGGCCGGTTGGGCGGTGCGGTTCTGGACGTATGGGAGAACGAGCCGAACATCGACGGTGAGCTGATTCGCAAGGTCGACCTGTCAACGCCGCATATCGCCGGTTATTCGTTCGACGGCAAGGTGTTGGGGTTGATCATGATATACCGGGCGGTGTGCGAGCATTTCGGGTTGGAGGCGCGCCATGACGTGGGGGATTTCTTGCCGGCGCCGCCCGTGCCGGTTATACATATCGAGAGACTTGCCGCCGACGAGCAGGCTGTGATCCATGATGTGGTGCAGCAGGTGTATGTGATCAATCGGGACGATTTCAATACGAGGGAGATTCTGTTGGTCCCCCAGGAGGAGCGCGGCAGGTTCTTCGATGACTTGCGAAAGAACTATCCGGTGCGGCGGGAGTTTCAGAATACGACGGTTCTGGGCGCGGATGCGGGCGGTGCCTTAGGGCGCAAGCTGGCCGGGATCGGGTTTAAGGTGGGTTGACAGTTCCACGGGCGGTAAAGGCATGGCGAAAAGCGAAGTCTTAGAGTGGGCAGGGGGGCGGCTGGATTTTGCGGGGGGGTGCCTGGTGATGGGTATTCTGAACGTGACTCCGGATTCGTTCAGCGACGGGGGTCGGTTTCTCGACGCGGATGCGGCGGTGGGTGCGGGCATTGCCATGGCGCAGGCGGGGGCGGCGATAATCGACGTCGGTCCGGAGTCGACGCGGCCGGGGGCGGCGCCGGTGGCGGCGGATGAGCAGATCAGGAGGGCGATACCGGTTATCGAACGACTGAAAAAGGGCGGCGGCGCAGTTATCAGTATCGATACAAGAGATCCGGACGTGGCTGTGGCGGCGCTGGATGCCGGGGCGGCGATGATCAATGATATTACGGCGCTGGCGGACGAGCGCATGGCACGGCTGGCGGCGGAGAGGGGGACGCCGGTGATTCTTATGCACATGAAGGGCACGCCTGCAACCATGCAGAAGGCGCCACAATACGAGGACGTTGTTTCGGAGGTGCTGGTTTTACTGCTGGATCGGGCCGAACGCGCCCAGCAGTTCGGCATAGCCGCCGAGCGGATATTCATTGACCCGGGAATAGGCTTCGGCAAGACGGCGGAGCATAATCTGGAACTGCTCAGGAACCTGGACCGTTTTGTCGCGTCTGGTTACCGCGTGGTACTGGGGACGAGCCGCAAGCGGTTCATTGGCGGGCTTACGGGCAAGGACGTGCCCGCCGAGCGGGTATTCGGCACGGCGGCGACAGTGGCGATTGCGGCGGCGGCTGGGGTGTCCATACTGCGGGTGCATGACGTGCCGGAAATGGTTGACGTCGTCCGCGTGGCGAATGCGCTGAGATAGCTATGTTTGACAGAGTCCTGGCTTTTTACACGAAGTTCTTTGCCCTGTGGGTGATGCTGCTTGCGGTAGCGGCGTACTTCTATCCCGGGCCTTTTATGGTCAGGCCGATCGTAATGACGTGTTTCTTTGCGCTTACGATGTTCGGCATAGGGGCGGTGCTCAGCGTGGATGATTTCAGGCGAATCGTGCATCGGCCGGTGATCGTCGTGGCGGGATCAATTGCGCAGTTTACGATCATGCCGTTGGGGGCCTACGCATTGGCGAATGTGTTTCAACTGCCGGATGCGATGGCGGCGGGGCTGATTCTGGCGGGCTGTGCTCCGGGCGCGATGTCGAGCAACGTGATGAGCTACATCGCGCGGGCAGACACGGCGTATTCCGTCTCGCTTACGACTGTCTCGACGCTACTGTGTCCGCTTGTTACGCCTGCGCTGACGCTTTGGCTTGCGGGTGCGCGGATGCCGGTGGCGTTCTGGCGGATGTTCATTGAGGTGATCTGCATGGTTGTGCTGCCGTTGGGGTTGGGATTTGGCGTTCGGCAGGTTCTGCGGGATAAGGTCGACCGGGTATCGCGCGTGTTCCCGGCTATTTCGGTTACGTTCATAATGTTCATCTGCGCCGTTGTGATCGCGCGGAACCGGGATCGTCTGGAGACGCTGACCCTGTCGGTGGTCGCGGTGGTAGTGCTGCTGAACCTCTACGGGATGGCCAGCGGCTACGGTGTGGGCGTATTGTTTGGGATGGGCGTTGCGCGGCGGCGAACGCTGAGCATCGAGATAGGTATGCAGAACGCGGGCTGGGGGCGGTGCTTGCGCTGAATCACCTGGGAGAGGAGGCGGCGATTCCCGCGGCGCTGTTCGTATTTGTATGTATTATCACCGCATCGGGGATGGCGGAGTTCTGGCGGCGTTCGGGGGAAGCGCAAAAGACAAGCCCCGTTTGCCAATCAAACGTCCAGTAAAAAGCGGCAAATACAGCCTTAGCGGGCTGTTTGGCCTGCGAGACGCAGCGGGGCTCGGCGTCGTTATTTTCGGCTAAAAACGGGCGTCGTTTCAGCCGATTAGTATTTTACGTAATCGTCCGGGCAGCGTGCCCCGGCCGCGATAGTGAGACGCTGACGGGCCCAAGATGGTTAGAATCTCCGATCTGATTAGCGGTGAAGGATCGCCAATTCCACCGGAAGGTCACCTCAAGGTGACTCCGGATACTCCGGTCAGCGAGGCGCTGCGCAAGATGCAGGAAATTGGATGCGACAGTATAGTCGTTAATCAGGGCGAGTCGGCCGGCCCTATGGTGCTCTCAAAGGAGGACGTGCTGAGCGGCCTGCTCATGGAACTGGACAATACCCAAATGCAATTGTCGCAGTTGCAGCAGCAGATCGAGGGCAGCATCGCCGATCAAATCGACATTGTGCAGGACGGGGTCAAGGCGCTCGTGGAGTCTGAAAAGGACAAACTTGCGGTTGCCATCGACAACATGACAGAAGGGCTGATCATCCTGGGTCAGACCGGCGAAATCGAGCGTGCAAACCCTTCGGCGAAGGTGCTGCTCGGACTGGAATCCGACGCCGGTCTCGAAGCGCTGGCGACGGTCATCGACGGCCTTGGGCTGCGAAACATGGTCTCGGCCAAGGACGATCCGCCGCGTCAGGAGGCCGGCGGCTTCAAGGTTCGATCCGCCGATCACAGAATCCTGAAGATGCGTTGGAATCGAATGAGCGATCAGTGGAAGCGCTTTCTTGGCAATGTGATAACTGTTCGCGACATCACCGAAGAGGAGATCGCCGAGAAGAGCAAGACGGAGTTCATCGCCTCGATAAGTCACGAGCTGCGGACGCCGCTGACCACCATTCAGAACAGCGTTTCGAATATCCTGGCGGGTGTTACCGGCAAGATCACCGATAAGACACGCGATTATCTCGTGGCGATGAAGAGCGACTGTCACCGGCTCGCCGACCTCGTCAACGACCTGCTCGACATGGCCAAACTCGAAGCCGGGTCAATGCCGATCAACCGACGTGTCATGCACGTCGGATCTGTGGTTAACGAGGCCATGCGAATGCTGGCCAGCCAGGCGCATGCCCGCAACATCGAGCTGGCCTTCGAAACCGAAGGTCGAATGTCGCCGGTCTACGCCGATCCGCAGCGCATACACCAGGTGTTGCTGAATCTTATAGGCAATGCCGTCCAGTTCACTCCCGCCGGAGGCAAGGTGAGCGTGCGAATGTTCGACGGCGGCGATGACGTTGTGACAATGGTTCAGGACACGGGCATTGGAATTGCGGCGGAACTGCAAAAACAGATATTCAGCAAATTCTACCAGATCCGTCGTGAGGCCGGTCCCGGCAGCCGCGGCAGCGGCCTCGGTCTTGCAATATGCCACGGGATTATCGCCGTGCACGGCGGAGCGATATGGGTGGAGAGCACCGAAGGCCACGGCAGCCGGTTTTATTTCTCACTTCCCAAGACGGACCCCTTCGTAATGCTCCACAAGCACCTTTCGCTCCTAAGCCGAACGAATGGCGAGCCCTGCAAAGACTTCGCCTTGATGATTCTTCGTCTGGACATTGGGCCGTTGAAGGGCGATGTTTGTGCCGCCGAGGCAGGGTCCATAATAAACGAACTTCTAAGCGAGAGCGATCACTTCCTGACCGATGCCAGGGATCTGGCAATCCAAACGGAAGACTTCGAGACGGTGCTCGTTGTCGCGGGGGCCGTGTCCGGGAGGATCGCGGCTGTAAGCGGCAAAATTCGGGAAATTGTCCGAGGCCGTTTGAGGAAAAACTGCGGGCGGACCCCAATTATGCCGATGTTGGGGACGTCCTGTTACCCCGCGGACGCAACCGACTTGCGGGACCTTGAGAAGACGGCACGCAGGAAGATGATTCGGCTGTTTTGATTTAATCGAAGGTGCGCCCCCTTGGGCCTCATTGGAGAACGGGTATGTTTGATTTTCTGGGACTCAGGAAGAAAGCAACCAAGACCAGGATTCTTGTCGTGGACGACGAGCCGAACATCGTTCAAACTCTGCAGGACCGGCTGGAGATGAACGAGTACGAGGTCTTTACCGCCGGCAACGGACGCGAGGGCTTGCAGAAGTTCGAGCAGGAGCATCCGGACGTTATTCTGCTGGACGTGATCATGCCGATCATGGACGGTCATGAGATGCTCGAAATGCTGCGCAAACAGCCCGGCGGGCAGGACGTCAGCGTGATAATGCTTACCGCACGCAGCCAGACGCAGGACATTGCCCGCGCCAACGCCTGCGGGATCGACGACTATATCGTTAAGCCCTTCGATCTGAGCGAGCTGCTCGAGAAGATCGAGAGCGTGGTGGAACATCGCAAGACGGTGATGAAGTAGTCGAAGTGACGGCAATAACCTTCACACGATAAGACGTCCTCAGTTGCTTGGCCGAAACACAGTTTTCAATTCGGCCGACGAGTACGTCAGACGTCCCCCCACCCCATCGGCTGGAAATTCACTTCCCTCAGGTCGGCTCCGTCGATCAGCCATCGGCCGTCAGGCTGTCTGGAAAAACTGAACCGGAGCTTCACGAAGTAGAGATTGCCTGCCTGCCCATACGCATTGTTCGGCGCCAACTGCACCCTGTAAACGCACTCCGCGGTGGCTGTCGGAGGCGTGATAGCCACCTGGCTTGCGGTTCGACGGATTCGATCGATCTGGGAGTTCAGAAAAAAGGATCGGAAGAAGGCCTCGACCTGGGCCTTGGAGCGATGGGCGCGGTCGGTGTAGTTTTCCGCAAGAGTCCGCGCCAGCGCGTCGGCGTCTTCGTTTAGGGCGGCCCGCCTTCCCCGCTCCAGTAATTCGTTGATTTGCTCATAGTCCGTCTTGACGAAATACTCCAAAGCCCCCGCCAGGATCGCCACGCCAAGCGGAATCAGCAGCAGCGGCCATGTTCGTTTTTGGGGCAGACTCTGGCGTACGAACCAGACGACAATCAGAAGCACCAGTGCAACGGACAGCAGCAGCCAGGGCGTTTCGAACACGTTGGTCATGATCGACCTCCTGCTTGCTTGCGTTTGAGCTGCCAGGCGATTTCGCTCAACGACTTGTTGCGTTCATAGTTGGTCATGTCGAAATGCAGAGCCGTTACCGTGATATAGCCCTGCCGCAGAGAGCTGGTGTCGGCGGGGGTGACGTGCGGATCGCGGTGACGACCGCCCGTGTATTCGAAGATAATCTGGCCGAGCTTGCTTTCGGAAACCGTGAAGTTCTCCTGGAAGCCGCCTATCGATTGCGGAACCACCACTATGCCTTTTGGATTGCCCTCGGAAAGAACGGGCACGTTTATGTTGATCACATCCCCGGCGTGCAGCGGCAGTAACTGGCGGATAACTTCGAAACCGTGATCGGCCGCGGCGTGTACATCGAAGTTTTCGTCACATGCCGCGCTGACCGCCACGGAGGGCACGCTCTCGAACGCCGCCTCCATAGCGGCGGCAACCGTGCCCGAGTAGAAGACGTGGACGCCGACGTTGGCGCCGTGGTTGATGCCCGACACGACGACGTCGACCGGCCCGTGGGTATCATCGATGAGACGCGCCAGCGCCACCTTGACGCAGTCGGCGGGGGAGCCCTCAACGCTATAGGCCGAGAACTTGCCCGTGATGTCCAGCTTCTCGCAAACCAGCGGCTCCAAAGAGATGCTGTGACCTGCGCCGGATTTAGGCTGCGCGGGTGCGACAACGGTAACGTGGCCGAGCTCGGTGAGGCGACGGTACATGGCTGCAAGCCCCGAAGCAAAAAGACCATCGTCGTTGGTCAGCAGAATGTGCATTGATGCTACCTTCCTTTGGTCGAACTTTTTTCATACTCAGTCTAAGGCTGCGATGTTAAAATGTCAACGTTGGCCTTCCAGATTTGTTCAAGGTGTTTTGTCCAGACGACGAAAATGAGCTTATAGAGCGAGCTTCGATAAAGGAGTAGCGAGATGATGGTTCAAAAGGTCGTTGCCGGGCGCTGGTCGGATTACGTTGTGATGAGCCGGCAGCAGGTGCGGGACTTCGACGCGTGGGCGATTCGCCAGATGGGTATTCCCGGTGGGGTGCTGATGGAAAACGCCGGTCGAGGCTGCACGCAGGTCATCCTTCAGCGTCTCGGCGACGCCGCCCGGGCGAAAGTGGGTATCTTCTGCGGGATCGGCAATAACGGCGGAGATGGATACGTTATTGCGCGCCACCTGGCGAATTTCGGCGCCGACGTGCAGGTCGTCGTGTGCGGAGATCGCCGGAAGATCAAGGGGGATGCCCTTACGAACCTGAAGATCATTGATCGCATGGGGTTGCATATCTGCTGTCTCGATCTGCTGTCGGCGGGTCTTCCCGACCGTGTCGCCGACGTAACGAAAGGCTGCCGTTTGATCGTCGACGCGCTTTTCGGTACGGGGCTCAGAGGCGAACTGTCGACTGAGTACGCGCAGCTCATCGCCTGTATTAACGCGCTCGGGGCGCCCATCGTTGCCGTGGACATCCCCAGCGGCCTGGATTGCGATACCGGAATGCCGTTGCCGGTGTGCATAGAAGCCGACGCAACAGTGACATTTGCAGCCGTCAAGAAAGGTTTCACGGTCGACGAAGAAACACTTTCCGCCACCGGCGAGATCTTCGTCGCGTCTATCGGCATCGAGCCTCAGCGTATGTGATCGTCAGAAAGGCGAACTCTTCCTGGCCAGCGAGCGATAACCGATCAGGTGCAGGAATCGCTCCTGATTGATGACCGGCACTGACAGTGACGCCGCTCGCGAGAAGACTTCATCATATCTCCGTCCCATCTCCAGTGCCGCCTCGTACTTCTGCTCGATGGTTGGATCAAGCTGGATTTCTTCAGTTGTCGGTCTGGCGGGGGCGACGGGCTTGACTCCCAACACAACAAAATCCGTGTCAACGGTGACTTCGCTGACGATGCGGCCGCCCCAGCGTTCAATAAGCTGTACGATCCTGTCCTTGCCGTCAGGATCGATTGCGCCATTGCCGTCAAAATCGAAATCGCCCGCCACCACAAATCGGTTGCTGGTCTGGCTGTCCCAGATGAGGTTGGCTACGATGTCCTCGGGAACAATCGGGTTCCTCTTGGTCGATTCGTTTATCTTGGCCGCGGAGACGTTTTCGCTGACCTGGAAGACTTCGATCTCGGCTTTGCCCTTGCCGTCCTCGGGAATCGGTACGTTGCGATCGTACACCGAGAAGGTCAGGCCGCGATAAACATGGTCTTTGCTGCCGATGTTCAGATACACTATGCCTGCCTGGTCGTCTATGCGTACGATTCGAGCGTCGGGCTTGAACGCCGCCACCTCGATATCGAGGCCCGGACCCCTTATGGCTTCAAGCTTCGCCAGCGCTGTCGCAAGTGATTCTTTGGTCTTGTTCAGTTCCTCCTGAGTAGTCAGCAGTTCCATGCTTCTTTCTCTGAACTTGGCCTGCTCTTTTTCGAGCTTGTCCATAATGTTCTGGACTTGTTCCTCTGTGCTCTTGTCCATGAGCCGCCGCAACTCGTCGTGTTTGGCCTGATTCTCGTCGGCCAGGGCCTGCCAGCGGTTCTTCTCGTCGATGAGCTGCTGTTCCTTAAAGCGGCTTTCTTCTTCCGCGGCGTCGAAATCGTCCTGAAGTTTGAGATAGCGCTGGGCAAGCTCTCGCTGGTTGGTGTTTAGCGTGTCGAACTGGGATTTGAGTTGCCGAATTATTTGAACGAGATTGACACCCTCGGTGCTGGAGATGAAATTGTCCGCCGCGAGCATTTCGATGGTCTCGTTGATCTTCACCTTTGCATCATTGGCCTTGACGGTAGCTGGCGTTTCTTCAGGGGCCATGCCTGTAACAGCCGAGACCATTTCGTTCAACAGTGCGTCCATTGTTCCGAGAATCGTTTTGCCCTGTGCCGGCCTGCCGACGATCCTGGCTATTTGGGCCTGCTCCGTGCTGCTGGCGAACCTGTTCAACGCCTCCTCCTGGGCAATGCGCTGGGTCTTGTAATCCTCGGCCTTGACGTAGAAGTACACCGCGCAGACTGTTGCGATAATAGATATGGTGACAAAGGCAATAAGGGTATACAGCATGGCGCTGCTTTGGGATGGTTTGCCTGCCGGCATGACATAACTCCTTAATAACAAAATAATGCACACGAACCGGCCGTACACCGTCAGCCCCGGCCGAGCGGGCATTGCGATACACTTAGTATGCCAAAAAAGCCTCGTTTCGTCAACACAAAAACGCCCTCGGAGGGCCTTTTTGGCGCTTTGAAGGCCCAAAGCGGCTTCAGTTGCGCCCGATGTGCTTCAATGCCGACGGCAGTTGCGCCAGGGAGGCGATTATCTGGCCGGGTTCGGCTTCCGGATTGACGGGCGCAGCGTCGTGGAGGCGGTTTGGCCGAATCAATTGAATGCTGGGCATGCCTAAGGCGTTGGGACCGATAAAGTCTTTTTCAGCGTTATCGGCAATGTAGACGCATTCTTGCGGTTTTGCTCCTAATGCTTTGAGCAGATGCTTAAAACCGGTTGTGGCCGGCTTCCATGCCTTTCGGCCAAGTTCCTCCGTGTAGAGGATGTGTCGAAAAAAGGGCGCAATGCCGAGGGCCTCGACTTTTAGTCGCTGGGTCGGCATGAAACCGTCCGTCAGCAGGCCGAGTGCGTATTTGGCTTGAAGATTGCTGAGCATCTGTCTGCTTTCGGGCGGCAGGGTGATGCTGGGTGTGTGCTCGCGGTAGAGACGCACGAGGTGGCGGATTGTATCCGGCTCAAAGACAATGCCAAGGGAGGTGAGTGCGGCATCGAAGGTCCTGTTGCGCTCACCGCTGTCGAACTGGCTGCAGAGGGCGGCGAAGATATCGTCGGCGCGGTGCGCTGCCGTGAGGTTGGGAACGGCGGAGAGGAACTCCGCGACTGCTCTGAAGCCGCTGCGACAGAAGTCGACCTCGTCGTAGAGGGTGTCGTCCAGATCAAAAAGGATGGTTGTGATCATTTATGCCAATGCCGCAAATGCCTCTTAATATGCACGTTGCCTTTGACGAATTGCCATTGTATACTTAGCCGGCGTTTTTGGAAAGGCTTATTGTCTGTGTTTGCTTGTTCCGACGCTTGTTGAGTTATGAGGTTTGCTATGGCGGGACGGGACGACAATACGAAACGACCGAGACGCGGGGAGTCGAAGGGCGGGGCGGAATCGCAGCGCGGGTCGGGGCAGAGGCTCCAGAAGGTGCTTGCGGCGGCGGGAGTGGCATCGCGGCGTGCCTGCGAGGAACTGATTGTTGAGGGTTCCGTGCGGGTCAACGGCAAGGTAGTTGACACTTTGCCGGCGTTTGTTGATCCTGAAACGGACGTGATTACCGTTGACGGCAAGCGGATACGGGCGGAGACGAAGGTTTATTATCTCCTGAACAAGCCCAAGAATGTGATCTGCACGAGTTCTGATCCTTATGGGCGGAAGAAGGCCGTGGACCTGGTTGATTGCCGGGAGCGTGTTTTTTGTGTTGGGAGGCTTGATGCGGATACAACGGGTGGGATAATCCTGACGAATGATTCGGATCTGGCTAATCGTCTTGCTCATCCTCGTTATGAGCTTGCGAAGACGTATGAGGCGACGATAAGGGGTCGTATCGAGGGTGATGCGATTGAAACGCTTAAAAAGGGGGCTTGGCTTGCGGAGGGCAAGACCGGGCGGGCGGCGGTGAAGGTGCTGCATCGCAGCCGGGATGAGTCGGTTGTGGAAATTACGATTCGGCAGGGCCTGAATCGTCAGGTTCGGCGGATGCTGGCGTCCGTAGGTTTCAAGGTGAAGGCTTTGAAACGCACTCGAATCGGCAATATTGAAGTAAAAGGACTGCCTGTCGGTTCGTCTCGACGGTTGACGAAAAGCGAAATTAATTATTTACAGAAGGCGACGGGGGGGCGCAAGGGGGGATGATCGAGGGCTTCTGGGCGTGAGTGCGTAAAGCCTTTATAGATGGGGAGTTAGGTGTGAAAAGTGGACCGCTGGCGTTGGATGTCAGCGGGGATTGTGGAACGGAGGAGGAGGGATTCGAACCCCCGGTACCTTTCGGTACAGCGGTTTTCAAGACCGAGCAGGATTGTGCGCAAAGCATTGCAAGCAAAGGAGTTACGTGCGATTCTGAGGGGGGCTTACATGCCTCCTTACAGAGGGGGTCTGAGGGGGAGATTTTGCCTGTGAAATTGCCGGCGGAGTTGGCGGAAGTTGTGCGGAAATGGGATGCGTTGCCGGCGCATATTCGGCAGGCGGTGATGACTTTGGTTTCGAGTGTTACCGTTACCGCGCGCGATGGTGGTGAAGGTGTTTAATGATTTAGGATAAATGTGATGGGTGGGTTTGGCAGCGGGCGGTGGGCGGACTTCGTGCAGAGAAAGGACAGCACGAGCCTGTGCAGGACGATCAGTGTCAAGGAGTTGAAGGACCTGGGGCTCTTTCGAGGTGAGGGGCCTTGCGAGATTGCTTGGCGCAATTGCTTTGGGGAGTCGCTGGGCAAGGTGCAGGTCCATCTGATACATGATCGTGGTAACGGTAACAAAACCCTGAGCGTGATACTGCGGCATGGGGTTGTGTTACCGGGCGATGCTGAGAAGATGGCCGAATACAGGGTTGAGTTGACGCGGACGCCATGTGCGTATGGCGGCGGGCGGCACTGGTTTGTATGTCCGCTGACGAAGGGTGGGGTGTACTGCGGCAGTCGTGTGGGCAAGCTCTACCTGCCGCGTGGCGGGCGGTTCTTTGGCTGCCGACGGTGCTATGATCTGACGTATGAGTCCTGTCAGAGGAGCCATAAGTATGATCATGTGTTTGATCATATCGCGGGGATGGATGAAGAGGACTTGACGATCAGTCAGGTGCTGCGATTGGCGAGTCTTTGAGGAAGTAGTTGAGTAGTCGAGTAGTCAGGTAGTCAAGTAGACGAGTAGAAAGAAGGGGCGGGCCTCCTTGCCCGCCCTTGCTGGGGGTTACTCGGATTCGATTTCGTCGAGCATCTGTTCGATGTCGTGGGTGTTGTAGTATTCGCCGGCGGATTCGTAGAGGGTGCCGTCTTCGGCGAGGCTGTCTAAGTTCTCCTGGGTGCCGACTCGGAAGGCTGTGGGGTCGAGTTCCTTGATGATCTGCGATGGGGAAAACGTGCAGCAGCCGATCTTGACTTCTTCATAACATTCGTCTAAGAGTTCGGCGAACATTTCTTCGCCGTCGACGGGGGTGCAGCGGGTGCTGATTAAGTGCTCGATGACCCATTCGGTGCCGTACTCGACGCCGACGCCGGCCAGGTGGCGCATGAAGTCATCGGAATGACACGTGGGGCAGTGGTCGGCTTTGACGACGCGGTAACAACTATAGCAGAAGTTTTGAGTGAGTTTGAAGGCCGCGGCTTCGAGCCGGGCGTGTAGTTGTTGCAGTTCGGTCATGGGTAGCTCCTTATCAATTAGCAATTAGCGATTAGCGTTTAGACCTGGGGGAACGCAGGCCGTTTTTGCGGAAGTAGTCGGGGCCGCTTGACAAGATCAGTTCGATCGTGTCGCGGCATGCCTGGGCAAACTCCGGGCCGTGGGTGCGGTTGAAGTGGTCGCGGCCGAGTTGGCGCTGGCGGCGGCGGACCTTGCGGCGAAGCCTGCGGCGGACGCGGTCGGCGGTTTTCGGAAAATGCACCGGCCACAGGGAGGCCAGCGCCTCGAGGATAATGTTCCAGGCAAGCCAGCCGAGCAGGGCGGCCAGGAGGCCGCCCCACACGACGAACAGGATGCCGACGATGATGTTTACGGGGAGGGCCTGCATCATACAGCCCCCCTTGCCTGATGGACGATTTTCGAGCCGTACTTGGCCCACGGGTCGGACTGGTGGGCGCTCTTTGCGGGGACTCCGCAGTTGTGGGCCCACTTGCCGCGGCGGGCCGACCAGCGGAAGCCGAACTCCTTGAGGGCCTTGCGGGTGTCTTCGTCGGGCACTTCGGGGAAGCTGACCCAGATCCACTTGCCGACGAGCTCGGCGGTGACGTTGAGCTTGCGGCAGAAGTCGATCACGTCGAAAGTGCCGGGGGCTGAGCCTTCGGCAGGGGCGCTGCTGCGACGGTTCGGACCGGGACGGCCTGCGGTTTGGTTTTGCTTTGCCATTTTCATTTCCTTTCACAAAAGCAGTTAAAAAAGTTGTTCTCGAAAACACCTGCCCCCCCACGAAAGACAGGAAACGGGGGGGCAGTTGTTTTGCGGCCGCAGGCCGTGTGTGTGTGAAAGGAGGCGGCGGCGCGGGCCTTCGGATAAGCGGCGGGCATGACACCGAGCGAAGCGAATGGCGGGACCGCTGCCCGAAGGACCGCTCTGCGGGCTTGCCCCCTTTGTCTGGAAAACGACTCAGGCGTCCGGGCTGTGTGGGTCCGGAGGACTTGCTTTCGGCGGGGGCGGGGACGTCAAGCGAGGTTCGAATTGAGCGTAGACGGGTCGATAGTCTCGGCCGTGGAACGGCGTGCGAGCGTAGAGCGACGACGGTCGCGAATCGAAGTCCGCCAGGACGTCCCCGCCGAAGGCGGTCGGCGCCCCCGACGTGAAAAGCAACGGGTTCGAGGGACGGATTGTATCGCCCGGATGGTCTGAGGCGTTTTTTGATTCGGGGGGCAAGCCCGCAGATGAAAGCGGGGTCGCGGACAGCGGGCATTGCGGTGACGCCGCCTCGTAAGAACAGGTTTCGGCCCGTCGATTTCGCAAACGGCATGACGGCGTGTGTTTTCGCGGGCGGGGCGTTTGCTCGACGGGGCGAGTTCCGATTCAGCGGTTAGCTGTTAGGGGTTAGCGATTAGCGGGTAAAACAGGGAGGTCTGCGAAGGAGGGCGGCGCGGCCAAATCAGCTGTTAGCGGTTAGCTGTTAGCGGTTTGAGTCGGGGGCGGGCGGGCAGTTCAATCGGCAGGCGTGATTCGCGGTTTGAGGGTGGCGATTGAATGGGGGTGCGTCCGCGGCCATATTCACGTTCGGTCGCGGGCTCCATAATTTTTCGGTGTACGCGGTCCGGAGCTTGCTCCGGGCGACATCGAAAGGCTTTCGTTGCGTGAG
>Ga0334883_1001399_pt1 | contig 36037 bp, 23 predicted proteins | sample GraSluR1_MG_6_FD_207230 | JGI IMG/M metagenome (GOLD analysis project Ga0334883, IMG submission 207230) | Sludge microbial communities from methane-producing bioreactor in Wageningen University, Netherlands - Granular Sludge_09_05-R1 | ecosystem: Engineered > Bioreactor > Anaerobic >...
GTACGCGGGTATGGCAGCCTTCAGCGCGGAAATCGCAACCACTTCGTTGTCGCGGTCTACAATTTCGGCCGACGCCACCGCCGTTATCTCACGCGCGTTTTCATTAATCTCCTTGACGCGCAGGCAGCCCGACCACTCTTTGGCGGACGGGCTGTCCTTGGCGTGCATCCCGTCCACTAAAACACGCAAATCGACTTCCATGTCGGTCCTCATTTTTCCACCTCAGGCTATGTGTGCTCAATGACCATTTCCAAGCAGGCGGAGAAGCCCGCCAGCCACTCATCCCCGTACAGTGCATCTTCCGGCCTGCCCCCGTAACGCCAGTCATTCGTAAACCGCTCCGCTGGCGTATGCGACGCAATCCCGCCTATGCTTTGACAAAGCGAAAACAACCGGAGCATCGCCCTTGCTTGCGGCCCCATCGCCTCGAACGCCATCGTAAGCCGCGCGCAAATCCTGGCATCCAGACTATCCCTGTCGCCCTCGCCTTCCACAGCCCCGACACCACTATTTTCTTGCTCTGCGTTCATGTTGTGCCCTTTCGTTTCGTTCAGTTTTTTTAGCCGACCGCCACGGCCTGATCCACAAGCCGCGCCTCTTTGCAAATCATGGGCAGCCATTCACCTATGGGCAGCCCCAACTCCACCGCCCCGGCAAGAATGGCGTCGGCGTCGATTACGCCCCGCCTGCGGATCACCGCCGACATATGCAGCGCCGCCACGATCACGCCCGCCGTCCGCAGCCGCCCGGACCCCGGCAGCAGCATCAGCCGCCGCAACGCATCCGCCCCGTCGCGTGAAAGCTTGATCCCGCCGTACTCATAAAGCCGCCGCACGTCCTCGAATGTGTAGAGCGGATCATCCGGATCGGCCGCCAGTTCATCCAAGTGTAAAACCCCCATTAAACGGCCGTTAAACTGATCCATGCTCTCCGCCCCAGCGCCCCGCCCCGCACTGCGAATCGTTTGCAGGAGCTGCGCATTGCCCCCCAGGATAAGAGAGCAACGCGACTTGACCACAAGCACCTGGCGGAGCCGGTCCAGCAAGCCCACGCTCACGCCAGACGCCTCATCGATGATCAGCAGCAGCCGCCGATCCTTCAGCGCGTCGATCAGCCGTTCCGCCAACACCGCCAGCGTCCCATTCGACCGCACCCGCACGGCGCGGGCAATCGCCGCAAATAAAGAAAGCTGGGTCATGCAGCAATCATACTGCACGTATACTATGTTCTTGTTGGCCTCCGCCGCCGCCCGCAGGCAGCACGTCTTGCCGTGTCCGCTGTCGCCGATAACCAGGCCGATCCGCCCCTCCACATCCGAGAATGCCTGGCACTCCGCGATCAACGTCCCGATCCGCTTGGCAACGCCCGTCGGCACATACTTTTCTACTGGAGCCCGCCGCTTCTGGCGCGCAACCGTATTCAGCACGCCCGCCATCTTCGCGCCAACCGGAGCCATGTCGGCGGCGTAGGTGCCCCGCAGAAATTGCGATACAACCCCATCGCTCACGTGCATCCAGCGGGCAAGCTCCGACTGCGTGATCTTGTGCTCAGCCAGGAACGCCCGCACCTCCTCCGAAAACCTCGACCAGTGCTCGGCGTCGTACCGGAATTCGATCCGCGCTGCATCCACCGACAGGCCATGCTGTATGTGCTTTTTGCCCATGCTATGCCCCTTGCCCGAACAAGTTTAGTAGTGGCTCTTTTTCTGGCTCCGGTTCGCGGAGCATGGAAAAATCGAATTCCATTTTTTCAGCCGCCCGCGCTTGCCGTTTACGGTTCTTGCCGACGCGCGCGTCCATCGAGGTAGCTACCGCGCGGAGTGTCGGTTTAGCTGCACCATGTTCCGGCTGCCGCGCGCCATCGGCCTGCGCACGGGCAGCCAGCACAGCAAGCGGCGTATATGTTGTTTGGCTCGCGGCGCGGTTCTCCCGCAAGGCGCGCCGGGCCCGCGCCTGCTCCTTCATGGCGGCGCGCAGGCTCTCCTCATCGACGGCCGCGCCGTAAGCCATTAGCTGGTTTTGCTCTGCACTGGCAATGAAATCCAGCGTGCGGGCGTCATATATATCGACCGTTCGCAAGTCATCCGGGTTATATGCCGCCACAACCTCACGCCCATAGGCAGCCAGGATAGCAGGCTCGTACTGCCCATAGTACAGATGCTGGAATCGCAGCCCGTTCTTTGTGATCTTGAGCGGCGGGCTCCATACGCGCAGCCATAGGTCCAGCACGCCGGGCTTGACGGTCCGGCGCGTCGTGCGCAGCGCCATGACTTCCAGCGGGGACCGCCCGTTCATGTTGTTGCCGGTGTGCGGCGCGGCGTTGTACGCCGCCAAATACCCATCCACCTGCGCAGCAAACTCCTCCAGGGTGGAGCCATCTTCGGCGCGCAGCGTACGCGCAAGGTCGTCCGGTTTTTTTGCTGCCGATTTACCGCAGTAAGTCGGAACGAACTTGGTAAACTGACAGTCCAAACGATCAAAAAAACGCTCTATCGGTTTGCTTTGCGGATGATAGGGAATCGCGCGTCGTATCTTAATTCCAAGCTCAGGAAATATGCCGCTGAAGCCCGCCTCCGTCGGCGGCTCCTTTGCCCGCCGGGCTCGCTTGGTCTGCCCGCTGAAAATCTGAGAATCGAAATCTTTGCCATTATCGATGAGCACTTCGTTTGGGAGGCCCCAGGTCTCCATCGCGTGGCGGGTCGCGCGGAGTATGGTAGTTTGGTTTGGGGACGCGGAGATACACCGCCCGACAAGCGTGCGGCTGCCCATGTCCATCCACGCGCTGATCCAGGGGCGCACCCATCGCCCACGGTGCCAAACAAAGCAGTTGAACTCGTGATGATCCCCGCACCAGGAGTGGCCCCGCTCAATCGTGGAGTAATCAATTTGCACGTGCGGTGCACACTTGGCCGCCCATGCAGCCTCACCCTCGCGCCAATAGATGCGCTCAGCATCTGTTATATTTGCAGCGGCGTACCGCGCCATGGCCGGGTATGTCGGTATCCGCCAGCCGCGCTGCTCGTTCTTGTTTAAGTGCATGAGCACGCGCCAGCAGTCCTTCAGTGTGCGGCGGCTGCCCTGTAAGTACAAGCCCCTGAACTCATTCCATGCGTCGGGACTAATTATGTCATCCGCCAGGCGTCGCCCGCCACGACCATCCGCCAGACCGAGCAACCCTTCATCCTTGTACTGCTTCTGCCAGCGGCGTAAAGTGCTCGCCCCGACCCCGTTCCTCGCCGCAAATAGCGACACGGCGTCATTGCACGTGCCGTCCCACTCCTCCATAAACATCTCAAGGTGCTGGATCATGGCGAGTTTGCGTTTCGCGTCTCCTTGTTTAGCCGGGTTTATCTCCCCGACCAAAGTAGGGCCAGGCGGGGGCGGACCGCCTGGCCTCTGCATTAGCCCCGCATGGGCGGATGCGGGCACAACCCATTGCCGGTTCCACTGGTGCGCGCCGGGCAGCTTGCCCGCAGCGCACATCCTGCGGACGGCCTGGGGGCTTATCCCCAGCCGCCGCGACACTTCTTTTACACTAAGTTTCTGATTCATGGGGCCGCCCACCCCTGTAAAATACCTACTTATTTTTGTTGACTGGCGCGCCCACCGTCGGTAAGGTCTTGGCGGCCTGGCGTGCCATAAACAGGACCCAACGCCTCCAGCAGCGTCGCGACTGCGGCGTTCGTGGCAGATCGGCACTCCTTCTTGGCGCGCGTGTTTACCAACTGAACAACACGGGAATCAGTAATGCGGATTGCTTTTGCCATAAATTATTGCCCAATTAGAACCAGCCGTCATTCCATGTCCACCTAATACTATGCGGTGCGCTCACGCTATGCAACAAGAAAATGCGTCAAACTCAAAAATTAATTCTTTCGGTGAGAGGCTTCGTGCGGTTCGTGAATCCTCTGGCCTCGCCCGCGCCGAACTTGCTGCCCGCATTGGCCTTACAAATCCAAGCCAGATTTCCCGCTACGAGGCCGGAAAGGGGGCCCCTACATTTCACGCCCTTCTCGCAATAAGCACAGCCCTCGAAGTAGACCTCCATTGGCTTATGACAGGCAGGCCCTCCCCCGCCATGCTCGCCAGCTGGCGGACCGTTTCCCGAGCGCTCAAGCAAGTCCTTATACAAGAACTGAACAGGCTGTCAAAGGATGAGGATATCTGGCGTCGGATGCTGGCAGACGGTGCGGATTACCCGCGCGCGCGCAAAACGGAACTTGAAGCCATCCAGCAGACGATGAAGACGTATACAAACGTCTTACAATGGCTCCAACAAGACCCCGAATACCTCATAGGCCCTGATGGAAATGTGCGGCTGCCCGACAAGGTGCCATAGTTTGCCTATCTTGCCACCACCTACACCCGCCATCTCCAACCCTTTTTTCCAGAGGTTTCGCGCGCGGTTTCGTGCGCGAAACCTGAATGTCCCTCTTTTTCGGCGTTCCCGATTGCCGACCCGCCCGGCACACATTGCGTTTTAAACGCGAAAACGCGGTTTGGTGTTTAAAAATTGAAATGCCGTTTAAACCCCCGTAAAACGCCGCCAAACGGCCCTTTGGCGCGGTTTTAATCCCCTTTTTTTAAACGCTTTTCGCCACCGCCCCACACAAACAACCCTCGCCCCGTCCACAACCACTCAAAAACGCCAAAAGTCTCATATGGCAAAAACCTAATATGTATATCCCGCCCCAGCCCCAAAACCCCCAAAAAACGCCGTTTGCGCCCCCGTCATCCCGCTTTCTCTCGGGTCCTCTCCGCCAATCCCACAAACTCCCTTAAATCTCATTTAGCTTGTTACGTTACACAAACCCATTCTCTATATGCACTACAAGACAATGTTTACCAACCGTGACTTGATCACAATGATCTTCTTCGGTTCCTTCCCCGCCATTGCCGCTCGCACCTTTTCGCTGGCAAGCGCCTTCTCCTTGATCGCATCCTCGCTGGCATCCGCGGCAACCACGATCTTATCCTTGATCTTGCCCAATACCTGCACAGCTAATTCAATCTCTTTTTCCTTCACAAGTTCCGCATCATACTCCGGCCACGCTTCGTAAGCCAACGTCGCCGCATGCCCCAGACGATCCCAAAGTTCCTCCGCAATATGCGGAGCAAACGGTGCCAAAACCAGCACAAACTGCTCCAGCACCCCCCGCGGCCGAACCTCTAACCGCCCAACGTGATTCACAAAGATCATCATCTGGCTGATCGCCGTATTAAACCCAAACCCCTCTATATCCTCCCCCACCTTCCTGATCGTCTGATGCAGAAGCCGCACCGTCGCCTCGTCCGCCTCCGCATTTTGCACCGCCCCCGCCAGTTCCCCCGTCTCCTCATCCACCACTAACCGCCACGCCTTATTCAAAAACCGGTGCACCCCCTCCACCCCCTGCATACTCCACGGCTTCGTCGCCTCCAAAGGCCCCATGAACATCTCATAAAGCCGCATCGAATCCGCCCCGTAGTCCGCAATCACCTTATCCGGGTTGATTACGTTGCCACGCGACTTGCTCATCTTCTGTCCGTCTTCACCTAAGATCATCCCCTGGTTGATAAGCTTCTTGAAAGGCTCCTGCGTGCCCAGATACCCCAGATCGTAAAGCAGCTTATGCCAGAACCGTGAATACAGAAGATGCAGCACCGCATGTTCCGCCCCGCCGATGTAAAGATCCACCGGCATCCAGTACTCCTCCTTCGCCTTGGCGAATGCCGCCTCCGCATTCTCAGGATCCATATACCGCAAATAGTACCAGCAACTCCCCGCCCACTGCGGCATGGTATTGGTCTCTCGCATGCCTCTGCGCCCGTCCGGCAGCGTTACGTTCACCCATTCGTCAGCCTTTGACAGCGGCGGTTCCCCAGTCCCTGCCGGTTTGTAATCCTCGACCTCCGGCAGAGTCAGCGGCAATTCGCTTTCACCAAGCGCAACGACCTCCCCATCTTCAGCGCGGACAACCGGAAACGGCTCACCCCAATACCGCTGCCGACTGAACAGCCAGTCCCGCAGCTTATAATTGACCGCCCGCTTGCCCAATCCCTGACTCTCAAGCCATTCGGTTATCCTGAGTTTGAACTCCTCGGTTGGCAGACCCGTGTATTCCCCGGAATTGACGGCGGTTCCGTCGCCCGTGAAGCAGCCATCGATCGGGTGAGGCGGCCGGACCACCTCGATGATCGGCAGGTTGAACTTGGTGGCGAATTCCCAGTCACGGTCGTCATGAGCCGGTACGGCCATTATGGCGCCTGTGCCGTAACTGATTAGCACATAATCGCTTATCCAAATGGGTATTCTTTCGCCGTTGACCGGATTGATCGCATAAGCCCCCGTCGGCTCGCCCGTCTTCTCCTTGGCCAGATCCGTCCTGTCCAGGTCGCTCTTCCTCGCCGCCCCCTTGCGATAAGCCGCTATTGCCGCCTTTCGCTCGGGCGTCGTGATTACATCCACCAGCGGATGCTCCGGCGCAAGAACCATATACGTTGCCCCAAAAAGCGTGTCCGGCCGCGTGGTGAAGACGCGGATCACATCGTCCCGCCCGTCCACCTTGAAATCCACCTCCGCTCCGATGCTTTTTCCAATCCAGTCGCATTGGAGCTTCTTGATTGACTCGGGCCAGTCGACCTCGTTGAGGCCTTCCAGCAGGCGTTCGCAATACTTCGCGATGCGCAACATCCACTGACGCATTGGTTTACGAATGACTGGATGGCCGCCGCGCTCGCTTAGCCCCCCTACCACTTCTTCGTTGGCCAGCACTGTGCCCAGGGCGGGGCACCAGTTTACCGGCGCTTCGCATTCGTAGGCCAGACGATGGTCGTCGATGTATTTGCGTTTTTCAGTTTCCGTAAGTCCTTTGGGAATCGGCAGTTGGTCAATGGGCCTGGCTTTCTGTTCGGCCTCGTCGAAATAGCTGTTGAAGAACTTGAGGAAAATCCACTGCGTCCACTTGTAGTAGTTGGGGTCGGTGGTGTCGACCTCGCGGTCGTAATCGTATGAAAAACCCAGCGATTTGATCTGTCTTCGCATGTTTTCGATGTTTTTCCGGGTTGTTTGGGCGGGGTGGGTACCGGTTTGGATGGCGTATTGTTCGGCGGGCAGGCCGAAGGCGTCCCAGCCTATTGGGTGGAGGACGTTATAACCCTTCATGCGTCTGAAACGGGCGATTATGTCGCTGGCGGTGTATCCTTCGGGGTGTCCTACGTGGAGGCCCTGGCCTGAGGGGTATGGGAACATGTCGAGGACGTAGTATTTGGGTTTGTCGGGGTCTTCGAAAGTCCTGAAGATTTTGTGTTTTTCCCAGTGGTCCTGCCACTTTTTCTCGATGTTTTGATGGTCGTAGGCACCGTTTTGCATTGATTTTCCTGTCAGAGCGTGCGTTTTTTTCGTTTTTTTGGCGCGAATCGGCGGTTTTTTTTCATTATTTGTGCTGGTTTTTCGGAATTTTTGCGCAGAAGCCGTCAAAAATTGCGCGAAATTACGCAGAATTCTTCTACATGCCGCCGGCATGGGGGCAGCCGCGGTCGGTGCACGAGATGCACTTGCTGCCGCCGGACTCGGGGACGCCTACGGCGAAGCTGGAGAAGAGTTTGTCCATCGGTTTTTTGCAGTCGGGGCAGTTTTGTTTGGCGACCTTGGCGGTCTTCTGGAGTACCTCTTCAACTCGGCCGCACTGGGGGCATTTGTACTCGAAAATAGGCATTGCAGTTCCTTTTGTTCTGTCCGCAGGCTCTTGCGGACGGGTGTCAGATACCGTTGCTAAGTCATTGACGCCAGCCGACAAACGGGCCGGGAGTCAAGGAAGCTATAATACAGATTCGGCGATGGGGTTCAACAGGAAAGCATTTGCGATTAGCGTATGGGCTCGCCACACCCACACCGCTCCATCGTTTGTCGGCATTTGCCGCAGACAAATGCGGTTGAAAACCACTGCGCAGCGCAAGATCAGCATGGGCGTGTCGTTGACTTGCGGGGCATGGCCCGGTAGACTGTTAAAGGACAGGATATAAGACGTTATGAGGCAAGTCAGGATTGCTTGAGGCACGGCGCCATTGGGCCGATGGGGGATAACGCAAAAAGCGAAAGGGTCGAGGCATGACGGGTGACAGAGAGAGGAGTCATTTTCAGCGGCATGGGTGTTGTCCTTGCGGGTGCGGAGAGGAGCATGGCGCAGACGGGGTAACGCGTCGGACGTTTTTGGCGGGGGTTGGAGGTGCGGCGGCATTGGGGGTTGCGCTGACGGGGGTTTCTTGGTCGAGCATCGCCAGCGGTCAGTCTGGGTTGCCGGTTGCGCCCGGGCGGCGTGCGCTTCGGGTGAAGCCGATACTTCAGTACGGGGTGTATACGCATCGGGATCAGACGAGCTGGCGGCCGTGGGGGGCGGTGCATTCGGATGAGGCTGCGCGTGAGGAGGTCGCACGGATCTCCGGTGAGTTGGGCAAGCTTAAGGGGCGGGCGGATTTTCCCGTGGAGTTTCTGCCGGTGTCTGCGATTCGCGGGACGGGAGAGTTGGCGGGAATCGGTGATCTGGCGGGCGCCGACTGCGTGCTGCTTTATGCGGCGTGCGGGCCGCAGAGCACATTCGATGCGCTGGCGGGGATGGGCAAGGATGTGATTTTCTTTGTTCGGAGCAGGTCCGGGCCGCATTATTTGTGGTATGAAATCGTGAGCCCGCGGTATCTGCGGCAGCATACGGACGGGCTTAAGACCAAGGGGATCGACGAGCTTGACGTCGTCGTTGACGACCAGGATGAAATCATGTGGCGGCTGCGTGCGCTTTGCGGGCTGCGGAACGCGATGGGTACGAAGATGCTGGCGATCGGCGGGCCGGGTGCGTGGTCGCAGCCGATACCGGCGGTTACCGAGCGGGTGGTGAAGCTTTGGAAGATGGATATTCAGACGGTCGACTACGGGGATCTGGCGAAGATCATCCAGGACGCCCGAGCGGACAAGGAGGTTGTGGCGCTTTCGCGGAAGCGTGCTGATGAGTATCTGAAGCTGCCGGGCACGACGCTGGAGTGCAAGCGGGAGTTTGTTGATCACTGCTTCCTGCTGGATCACGTATTTCGGAATCTGATGCGCGAGGCGGGGTGCAGCTCAATTACCGTGCACCACTGCATGGGTACGATCATGAACGTTTCGGAGACGGCGGCGTGTTTGACGCTGACGACGCTGAACGACGATGGGTATCTGGCGTTTTGCGAGTCGGACTTCGTGGTGATTCCTTCGGGTGTGCTGTTGGCGGGGATTTGCGGCAAGCCTGTGTTCCTGCACAACCCCACGTATCCGCACCACGGGACGATTACGCTGGCACATTGCACGGCGCCGCGAAAGATGGACGGCAAGAAGCTGGAGCCGGCTCGGATTATGACGCATTATGAGTCGGACTACGGGGCGGCGCCGAAGGTCGAGATGCGCATCGGACAGCAGTTGACGAGCATCATTCCCGATTTTGCCAGCGAGTACTGGCAGGGGCTGCGGAGCGAGGTTGTTGAGAACCCGTTCCTGCCGATCTGCCGTTCGCAGATGGAGGTCAAGTACGCAATCGACAGCCATGCACTCGCGGAACGGCTGCGGGGATTCCATTGGATGACCTGCTACGGCGATTATACTCGGGAGATTGGGTATGCGCTGCGGCGTGTGCCGGTACAATGGGAGGTGCTGGCTTGAGGATTGGCGCATTGCGGCGTGCAATGATTTGATGGGCGATCAGGCAAAACGTCGCAAAGCGGTTTTGATTATTCTGTCGATGAACTGTTCGTATTCGAGGCCTGCTTTTTCTGCGGATTCGGCTACTTCTTCGCCGTAAGCGAGTCCGGGGTTGGGGTTTGCTTCGAGTACGACGATTTTTTCGTCGGCCGTGAGACGGACGTCGATTCGACCGTAGTCCTGAAGGTGGAGGAGGCGGTAGACCTTTTTGCAGACGCGTGCGATGTGGTCGTGGAGTTTTTGGTCGAGGTCGGCGAAGCCGAATTCGATGTGCCATTTGTTTCGGTAGGCTTCGTCCCATTTGACGCGGTAGGTCGCCATGTACGGGCCGCCTTCGGGGTGCTTCTGGAGGTAGCATTCGCGGACGGGCAGTACGGTGAGTCGTTTGTTGCCGATGATGCTGACGTAGAGCTCCCGGCCGTCGATGTACTCTTCGGCTATTGCGTCCTGGCGCCATCGTTCATGGACGAATCGGGCTCGTTCGGCGAGTGCATCTTCGTCCCAGACGAGCGATGCGTTGGAGATACCTTCGGAGCCGTCTTCGAGGGCGGGCTTTACGACGAGAGGGAAGCGGACGGCGCGCGGGACCCGGACGCGGCGGCCTTGCGGGATGTTGACGAAGCCGGGGACGCGGATGAGGTGGCGCGCGAGGAGCTGCTTGCAGAGGCGCTTGTCGCGGCAGAGCATGAGGCCGGCGGTGCCTGCGCCGGTGAAGGGGATCTGGAGCATTTCGAGAACGGCGGCGATGTTCTTGTCCATGTCGCGGCGGCAGGCGAACTGCTCGGTGAGGTTAAAGATAAGGTCGGGGTCGGATGATTTGATTTTTTCGATCATGTAGCCAAGGTCATCGTGGACGTCAATGACGAAGGCACTGTGGCCGAGGAGGCGGATGGACTCGATAACGTGGTATTCGGTGATGGGCTCATCGGGCGGATTGAGAAACTGCGGATCGGCAGCGGGGACGCTTGCAGCATCGACGAGAACTGTAATGTTGAGGGGTTGTTTCATACTCTTGTCCTGGCGGCTGGTCGGTGGGTTCCTGTTGCGATTGCCGCCAGCAGCGCCGCGGCGCCGATGGCGTTGTCGGCTTCGTCTTCGGCGTAGAGGCGCAGGGCATCGCAGCGGGCAATGAAGCGGTCGATCAACTGGTGGAGGTCGTATTTGCGATGGCCGGTCCAGCGGGCAACGTTGTCGATGATCGGGCGTCGGTGCCGGCGTAGCAGCGCGGCGGCCTTTTCGGGCGATCGTGTGCGCGGGGCGTCGGTGAAGAGGCTGCGGAGACTGTCGTCATAGTAGCCGCGGAAGTCGCTGCCGAGGTCTTTTCGTTTTCGGTTGTAGTACGACTGGAGCGTGGAGGTCATGCGGGATGCGGACCAGGGCGGATTGCCCGGCGAGGGAACGACCGGCGGTTCGTGGCCGTGTTTTTTCATGGCGGAGTCGACGTACTGGAGTTTCTTGATTGCGGGCCAGTTGTGGTACTTCTGTCGCCAGTTGTTGTTGGGGCCGAGCCAGACGGCGAATGTTTCGGCGAAGTCCTCGTCGGGGTGGGCCTGTGCGTAGTGCTCGCCGAGGTGGATGACGAACTTGCGTGAGTACGGCTGGTAGTCGTACTGCTGCGAATATGCGACGGAGAAGGGGCCGAACAACTGACGCCAGCGTGTCCGGGAATGGAGTCGCCATGCGTAATTGAGGGCATGGCCGCATTCATGTCGGAGCAGCTTCATGCAGCTTTCTTCCGTTTCGCCTTCGACTTCGTACATCATGCGGCGTTCGAGGCGCTTCAGCCGGGGGTGGGCCAGGCAGAACGGGATGCCGATGATGGGCTCGCCTTCGGGTGTGAGCCATTCGTCGGCAAGGTAACATGCGGGGTGGAAGCTGATGCCGTGGGCGGCGAGCTCTTCGTAGAGCTTGTCGATGAGGGGTTCGACGGGCGAGCCTTTGATGCGCAGGCCAAGGTCCTTGACGCGAAGATTGAGTATCTCATCGTCGGTCATGTCCTGCCAATCTGCTGTCTGGCCGGGTGCGGCCACTTCGGCACTCCTGTTGTTCAATGCGGACCTGCCGCTTGTATCGGACCGTTTGAGCCCTTACTCAAGCCCGATAATAGTGGATTCTTGCAGCGAAGCAAGAATCCACTTGATTTACGGGCCTGGCCAAGGGCGGTTCGGAGGGTGACCGGGCATACTCAGGCGAAAGCCAGTGCGACGATTTGTTCGACGTCGCGGGCATAGACAGGTTCGATGACACATTTTGGGATGCCGAGTTCAAGAAGGTAGCGGACGTGGTGTCCCTGGTAGCGGGTGAGTATCGCGACGACGGGGCCCTGGGCTGCCTGGAGGAGGCGCCGGCAGCGGCCGACGGTATCTTCGGGGGCGGCGGCGGCATGGAAACAGAGGATACAGTCGGGATCGACTGACGCGTTGTCGACAGTGATGACGCGGATGTCATGGCCCTGCTCGCGAACGACCTGGACAAACTGGTCAAGGTTGTCGAAGTCGTCGCTGGCAACGGTGATCAGGACAGCCGGGGTGTTGGCCGGGGTCACAGACAGGATGTCCGTGCCGCCGCGGGCAGGCTTTTTTGCCTTGTCCATGTCTTTGACGATGGTCTTGAGCCGGTCTTTGGAGACGCCGATGACTTTGGCGAAGCTGAGGATGTATCGTCTTTCGTTGTCGTCGACTTTGCCGTCGGCATTGGCCATGACGATGAGCGACTTGAGGACGTCCAGCGCCGCGGTTTCGTCGGAGAGGGGATATCGAACGCGGGCGTCGCGCAGGACGCTTCGCAGCAGTGCGTTCCAATCGGGGACCTTGACGTCGAGCTGTTTGGCGACTTTGGCGAGGAAACGCTTTTCGCGTTCATGAATGCTGCCGTCGCAGCACATGACCTGGATGAGGTTCTTGATCCAGTTGACGCGGTCGGTTTTCTGCATAACATGGCTCCTTACCTGACCTGCATATACTACACCGCAACAGGGCGGCGGGCAAAGGCTAATTGAGGGAGGCGGAGTCGGAGCCGGACTTTTTCGGCGAGTCGGCGGAGTGGAGGACAGCCACGTCGGAGCCGTAGCGGCGGGCGGCGTCTCTTTCGATGTAGTCCATGATGACATGGAGTTGGCTGTCGGGCTCAAAGCGGGTGTGCGGCGATCCGTCGGGATAGAGGATGGCAAATATCTTTGCTTTCTCCCAGAGGCGGGGCTCCATTTCGAAGCGAACCGAAAAGCCGTACTCTTCGGCAAAATCGAGGTCGGGGACGGGATACGGCCGCGGGGCTACATCGCCGCAAACGGCTACGCCGGGAACCAGCCAGGGGGTTACGTGGCCGTTGGCAAGGCCTACGTCGAAGTTTCGACCTTTCATGATGACGATGGGCTGCTCACCGACGAACCACTGTCCGCGGACGAGGTCAGCGGCATGGCGGGCGGTGCGGCTGGGCTGGCCGCTTAGCTTCTTGAGTTCGGCTTCCAGGGCGAATGTAACGGCATCATCAAAGGAGCGCTGGGAGTCGTAGAGTGCGACATAGCCTATGTGACAGCCGATGAGGTTGGAGTACATGTCCTCCCACGAGAACGAGGAGCCGAATTCGGGGTAGAAGCCGGTGGTCTTGTAGCCAAACCAGGTTACGATTTCGTGCCAAATACTTGCCTGATACGAGAAGTACCGGCCGAGTCCGGCGGAGACATCGAAGAGAGCCAGCGCCTTGTCCACGTCTTCCCGTCGCTGCCAGTCGGGTGGGTATTCCACATAGACGTGGCAGGTGGTGTCCTCTTCGAGTTCAAAGCTGAATTCGGAGACGCCGTCCTTGAGACGGTAGTGGGTCAGCGCACAGAGATGGGCGGTCCAGTCGGCCTGATTACGCAGATGGGCGATGTCGAGGTGACCGCCTGAGCAGGTGTAGACAACACCGTTTTTCTCGACTACGTTGAAGCGATAGCTGTGCTTGCCCAGCTCGGATGCGCTCAGGAATTTGGTGCTGAGTGTGGAACTGGCGAATGACCCGACCCTTGTGCGCGGGCGGGTGCAGGCCAAATCAGTGAGGGCGAGGTCCTTTCGCAGCTTGAAGAGATCGCTGACGTGGGGCGCACGGCACCCGCAGACGGCGGCCATGACGACCGTCAAAATCGACCATTTCAGCGACCTTGAAATCAATTCCATCACTACCCGGTTGTTGCGGCGTCTTTTTCAAGCTCCCTCTCGCTGTGGTGTGTCGGCCCAAATCCTTCAGGTCTTCAAAACGCTTGCGGCGTCAGCATCCGCGTTAATTTGGGAAAAAACCTCACAAGATAGGTAAAGATAGCATAGCCCGGACGTTGAGTCAATATCCGAGCGGTGTGTTTTTCTGGTTAAATCAGGTTAATCAGAATTTCAATGCCCGATAATCAGGCTAAGTCGAGGCGAGTCCGCCCTTGCCGGCCTTTGCTCTGAATTGGCCGCACCAGTCGAATTCGTAGGTAATGGGCCATTGTGTGTCGGCATTTGGCACGGACGGCGCATTGAAGCGGCACTCGCCGATGCTGTCGCCTTTTCTTCCCCTTATATTGGAGTCGGGAGCGGGGAAACCGTCCTTGAGGGACTGCCAAAAAAGGCACTTGATACATCGGCCGTGGTGTTCGAACTTCTGCTGATTCTTGACGTGGGGTAGCTGATACTCCTCGTAATAGTCCTCATCGCGATGTAAAGCCATAATCCGGTCCTTTCACCTAAGGCTGATTTGCAACCGGGGCGCTGCCACCTGCGTATATTGTGCCAGATTCCGCGCGCAAGTGAAGCAAAATCTTGCCTTTGGAGGCGGTTTTTGACCGTGGGCCTGGCGGATTGCGAACGCTGCGGTGCGATTGGCGGTGCGATTTGAATCGAAGTGCGTTTTCGAGTATGCTGGAACAATATCAGCTTTGGGTCAGGGGGCATGGCGTCCGCCGGGGCTGGTAAATCAGCGTTTTGAAGGGGTTGATTTTGATGGTTAGAACGGCCAAGGCATTGACGATGTTGACTGTTCTGCTGTGTGGCGTGTGCGCCGCGGAGGACTGGCCGCAGTTTCGGGGGATTCGGCGGGACGGCAAATCGACGGAGACGGGCCTGTTGAAGCAGTGGCCGGCGGGTGGACCTAAGCTGCTTTGGGAGACGCACGGGCTGGGGGATGGGTATACGTCGGCGGCGATTTCGCAGGGTTCGGTGTACATCACGGGGCTGATCGGCAAGGAAGGCGTGGTTCGGGCGTTCGACCTGGACGGAAAGCTCAAGTGGCAAAGGGCATATGGGCCGGAATGGCTGCGGTCGTACAGGGCGACTCGCAGTACGCCGACGGTTGAAGGCGACCGCATGTACATCCTGAGCGGGATGGGCGTGGTGTACTGTCTGAGCACCCTGGACGGACGCCAGACATGGTCGCGTGACTTGTTTTCGGAGTATGACGGGCAGTACCCGACGTGGGGAATGTCCGAGCAGATACTGATCGAGGGCGACACGGTTATTTGTACGCCCGGCGGCAGGCGGGCGAGTATAGCTGCGCTCAACAAGATGACGGGCGAGGTGGTTTGGGCTTGCGACGCACTGACTGAGACTTCGGCCTACTGTTCGCCGCAGGTGGTCGAAATAGGGGGGACGCGGCTGATGGTGACAATGCTGCGGGACTCGGTGGCGGGGCTGGACGTGCGGACGGGCCGGCTGCTGTGGCGGGATTCGCTGGATGAGTACTATACGAGCCGGAACAGGCCGATACATCCCAACATACCGATCATTCACGAGGGGCGGGTGTTCACGACGGCGGGCTATGACAACGGCGGCGCGATGCTGCAGTTGAGCGCCGACGGGAGCAAGGCCAGGCGGATATGGACGACCAAGACGCTGGATCCTCATCACGGGCACGTGGTGCTGCTGAACGGTTACCTTTACGGCTCGACCTGGCAGAGCAATACGCGCGGGGGCTGGGCGTGCATTCGCTGGTCGGACGGCAAGGTGATGTACGAGAGCGACTGGAACGGCAACAAAGGTTCGGTAGTTTACGCCGATGGGATGCTGTACTGCTATGGTGAAAAGGACGGGGACCTGGCGCTGGTTCGGCCGACGCCGGAGAGATTCGACATCGTCAGCAGCTTCAGAATAACCAGGGGGGAAGGGATGTACTGGGCCCATCCATCCATATCCGACGGGCGACTTTACGTGCGACACGGGGACTGGCTGATGGTCTACGATATTGCGGCCAAATGATGGTTCGCGACGCCATTGTCGTCAAGGGCTGCAACGATTGAGAAAAACTATCCCTTGCGGTTTTTGGCCGCAAGGGATAGCAGATTCACATTCCGCACCGCCCTGCCTGGCGGCGGCAATTGCGATCACGGTCAGAAACAACCGTGCAGGCGTCCGCATGAGAGCCAGCCGTCGTCCGCCCGGAGTATGAACTCGACGAGATCGGCGAGGTCGACTCGGCAGTCGCCGTTGACATCATACGCCGGGTCCAGGGGATTAATGCAGGGGTTCACGATGGCGGGGTCCTTGGGCTCGCCGTCGGGACCGAGGGCATAGAGCGCCTGCACCCATGCGGTGTTTAGCGGCACGTCATAAATTCGCACCTCGTTGATTCGGCCGACGAAGGTCTTGTCGGCAGTGGAATTGGAGCGTCCGAGCCAGTTGCTGACGTCGACGAGGTCGGAGAGTTTGCGGTTAGGTACGGCGGCGCCGATGTACACGCCGTCAACGTAGAGCCTCATCTGTCCGGCTGAGCCATCCCACACGCCCGCAACGCAGATTTCTTTATCGACGAAGCTTATTGCGGGTCCGTCGTTTACGGCAACTCCGCCGGCGCCGCGGCTTCCGTAGGAGATATTGCCGTCTCGCGTCATGATCTCAACCCAGGGTCCGTCGCCAGTCATGCCGCTCCATTCCCACTGTTCGGTGGTCTCGTTGTAGACCCATTCGGCCTCGGTTCCGCTGCCGTCGGCGTCGCCGGCGGTGAAGACCCGGACGTTACTGGGTGCGGCGGGGTCTTCGATAGTATACCAGAGCATGAATGTGGCGTGGTCGCCGAGCGCCGAAACAATGCCGTTGGGCAGGTCGATGAAGTGAAGGTTTGGATCATCAGAGGTCTGGTTGTCGCCAGGTGTGAGAGTTCCGCCAAAAACAACTTCCTCGCTGGTAAGGAAGATGTTCTGGGCATCCGGGTCCACGATGACCGCGTCTTCGCCGCTGATCGAATCGGAAAGATCGCCGTTGAAGCTCCAGCGGTGAGCAAGGATACGATCGGAGATATACAGGCCGGCGGCATTGCTGGTCGTTGATTCGGCATTATCGAGTGTGACCTGGCAATGGTAATCGCCTGCGTATGCGGCGCCGAACGCCGGAGCCGTCGTGTCGATGTTGATCGTCAGCGCCGACGTCTTAACAGCACCATCCAGATCATTCTCAATCTGGTACTCAGGTCCTGTACACTCGAACCCATTCCTGAACCACTTGACGCTTGCCACCGGTTTGCCCGCTTCGAACGTTACGCCGAAAGAAGGGCTTTCGACCGGCAGGAAGGCATGACTGTCGGGATCGGGCAGTAGGTAGACCGTAGAGGGGTGCTGTTGGATCACCGGGACCGGAAGGACCCCCATGAAGCTCCAGACCGCCCCGGTTATGGTGTTGGGCTGGTCATAGAGGTCGGGTATGACGCCATTGGGCTCCCAGACACGGGTGTCAACCCGCCAGTAGTACATCGTGTCTTCGGCGATGCCGTTGTATGGATACTGGGCGGCGCCGTCGGTTGGAGAGGCGGGCATCACGGTGACGCCGTTGATCAGCAGGCCGCCGCCGGAGGGGTCCTGCACCCGTGCCTGATCGGAATCCATATAGAGGATGTAGTCGCGAATCTGGAGGTCCTGGCCGGACTCGAAGGTCCATTCAAACGTCATGCTGGCGGGCACGTTCTTGCCGAGTTCGTCGGGGAGGGGCATGGGATAGATGGGAACGGCGGCGGCAAAAGCACTGGTATACAGAGATCTTATTTCCGACGCAGAGAGAACGGTGCTGTAAATGCGAATGTCGTCGAGCAGGCCTCTGTAGTGCTGATTGTCACCCACGCCGGGACGATGGCCGATGCGGAGTTCGCCGCCGGCCCAGTCGTTTTGTGCCATCTGCACGGAGTTGTCGAACTCGCCGTCAAGGTATATTTCCATGAGGCCGGGACTGGCCGAGGTTCCAAGAGCCGACGTCATGACAACGTGGACCCATTCGTCCGCCACCAATGCACTGGTGCTGAGCGGATATCCCTCTTTGCCGCCGGTCCTGTAGAAATTGTTGCCTATTTTGCCCGTGTCGGCGCTGCCGTCGGCCTGGATCATGGCCTCCCAGCCATCGTGGCCGCTAATGACGCGCGGGTACTGCCCGTTTGGAGCAGATACACTTGCGGCATCAGGCTTCATCCAGAACGAGATCGTCATGCTTTTGATGTTGGGATTAACCGTCGAGAAACTTGGGATGGTGATATGCGCAGTGCCGGCGCCGTTGAAACGGAAGGCGTTGCCGACCATGCCCGGTTCGACGGTTATGCCCGCGCCGATAGAGCCATTCGGCCCGCCGGCAATTTCGTTTACCGCAACATTGGCGGCATTATCGTCAAGCTTCCAGTGATGCACCAGATCCGCCCGGATCTGACACTGCATCAGCATGAAGAACATGCACAACAATGTGACCGCCCATGATTTTCTTGTATTCGATACCGATTCCATAGGACCTCTCCTTTTCAGCAACCGTTTATTCGCATTACAGGTAATCTATCCGCACTCAATCACAGACCAACCGTCCGCATTCAAGCCACTTGGAGGCAAAGATGGCGAAATCCTGCATATCCACCACACAATCGCCGTTGTAGTCGAAAGCCTTGAGTTCCATGCAGGGGTTGAGGTTGACCGCTTCACCGTCGGGACCGGCTTCGTAAATGGCCTTGGCCCATGCATCGGTCACGGGTATGTCGTAGATGCGGAGTTCGTTTACGGAACCGATGAACAGCGGGTCTATCCACTGCGAGCGGCCGATCCAGTTGTTCAGATCGATGATGTCTGAAAGCTTCATAGCGGTCGTCTGCGGAGTGCTGTTGACCTTGACGCCATTGATGTAGAGGTCGTAACTGCTGTTGTTCCACGAGCCGATCATGCAGATTTCCTCGCCGGCCGGCTGGGCTCCGGCGTTTATCATCGCGCTTTCACCGGGGCCGTGGCCCTGGAAGCGGGCGGGGCTCGGGGTCATGATGACGTAAGCAGCCTGTTCATTGCCGCCTTTTGATACGCCTTCGAGGCTCTCCGGCGTAGGATACTCGGCGTTGGTGGTGGGCAGGCCAAAATCGAGCAGCCTTGCCCATGTGTCGCTGCCCAAAGCCGCGTCTCGCGTAAACCACACGGCGATGGTGGCGTGATTTCCCAAAGCGGAGATGATGCCGTTGGGCAGGTCGACATAGTGAAGGTTCGGATCGCCCGAACTCATGTTGTCGCCCGCGGCCATGCGCCCGCCAAAGACCAGCTCTCCGGCCTCGAGCCAGATGTTCTGGTCGGCGGGGTCGACGATGACGGCGTCGGCGCCGCTGATCGAATCGGATAGATCGCCGTTGAAACTCCAGCGGTGCACCAGTATGTTCGAAGACACGTACAGACTTGCTTCATCACTGACCGCTGCGCCCTGGGTGGCTGTGTCGAGGGTGATCTTCGCAGAATAAGCGGCTTCGTCGGCCTTGTCGGCATTGTGGATTGTCAGGGTTGTCCAAGACGCGCCTGGATCGGTTACGTCGATGGTCAGCACGTACTTGGCACCGTCAATTTGTATCGGCTGGCCGTTTTTCATCCACTCGCAGGTTTGGACGGGCTTGCCGGCGCTGAAGCCGACAGTAAACGCCGCCTGTGCGTCGGGCGCCAGGACATGGGTATCGGGATCAGGCAACACGTACTGGTCCTGCGGCTGGGCGGTTATTTCTGGAATGTTTGAGACTCCCTCGAAACGCCAAACGAGGCCGTCGACTATCGCGGTGCTGTAAGCGCCGTTGGGATCGGCATTGTTCGGCTCAAGTATCTGCGTATCGACTCGCCAGTAGTAGACGGTTTCTTCGGCGATACCGCTGATGACTTGAGACGCGTAAGGATCAGGCGATTCACCCGGCAGAACCTCAAGGGCAAAGATGTCGTAGTCGCCCGCCCTGAGTGCATTGGGGTCGGCAATCAGGCCCATGTCCTGATCGAGGTACAGATAGTACCTGTCCACCAGCGCCTCGCCCTCGAAAGTCCATTCGAAAAGCGTCTCGGAGGCGACGTTTTTCTGGTCGGGCAAGGGATTGATGGGAACCGGCCACGCCCGGCGCGACGGAGTCGAAATGCTGAAAGCGTCATGGCCGGAGGCGGTTATTCGCAGGCCTATGACGGGCACGTCTGTTTCGAGGACGTATCCGAAGGCGTTCTGGCCGTTGACGCTGACTCCGGTGTTTGCATAAGGCGCACCGTTTGCGGTGAGTTTCAATTCCGGTCCGAGCTGGCCGCCGGGGAGAATCGCCTGCACCGTGCCATTATCGTTTCCGCCTCGCTCAAGGACGAAAAACATCTTGCTGCGATAGGGGAAAACCGTCTCCTGGAAATTGATTCCGTCCAGCGAGGAAATGTTGTTGCTTGTGCCGACGTTGAGTATGAAGTTGTCCGCCTTGGCGCCGATATCCCCATCTTTGGGCTCCGCCGTACCCTGGACGGTAGCAGTCTGCACACGGGGTTCTCCCAGGGGCCACACGGCGCCGTCGACCCAATGTGTCTCGACGCCGTTTACTACGTACCACCGAGTGGTCGTTCCCAGCGTAAGGTCACCGTCGGCGACGACATATGTAACTCCCTTGTACGTCAGGCTGAGAAGTTCACCTCCGGCCGCCGTGATGGTCGGCAGTCCCGACAGTGAGTCGCCATGGACCGTCAAGACAGGTCCACACAGCACCGCCATACACAATATGGCCATGATTCTTCTTCTGATCAACTTTTCCATAAGGCCTCTCCTTTCCAGCACAAACGGGATACGTTTAATGACATGATACTTCACGGGCTGCTCCTACCATGACGAGCGGGCGGACATGCAGCTTCCGCCTGCAATCTCCTCTTTCTTCAACAGGCCTTGCGGGTTCCTGTCCTCCAAAACGGCACACATGCACCCGCACGGCAAACGCAAGGCTCCGCACATCGCAGGCCTTACTGCGCTATCAACACCTTTTAGTCGCTGCTTTTGTCAAAGGCTCGCCGTCCGCCGGAATCATACCTTCGAGAGCCGCTGGGCCGGTCCGGCGTCGGCGGGCCGTTTGAAATCGCGATCCCTGGTCATCAGCCATTTGTCAAACTCGAAACCGTCTTCGCGCATGGAAAAAGTGATCATGTGCATGCCCGGTTCGTCGACGTCGAGAAATATTTTGTGCGGCTCGCCGCAATGTTCGGCCTCGGTTCGCTGCTTGCTTTCCCACCACCATGAGTTCTTGCCTTCGCACCACTGCATCCGTCGGCCGGATTCGGGCCATGTACCGTCAATGCCGACGTGAAGGCCGTTGTCTTCGGAGCCGGTCGAGAAAGCACGGACCCAGACATAGTAGCGCCCGGGCGTATTGAAGCGCACCGGGTATGATAATATGGCGATTTTGCCCGGTTCGTTTGAGAAATTCTCGCCGTTAATGAGCTTGTCGGCATGGGTCCTTCGGGTGTCGGGCAGGACCTCAACATACGCGCCGCCGCTTGCGTTTGCGGCATGGTTGCCGTCGCCGTCGGGCAGGACTTCGGATGTCTTCCGGGTGGTGTGGATATACCAGGCGCGCGTTTGGGTGTCTTGCTGCCGCATGAAGTTTTCGGCTTCGACGGCCACGATGCCATTTATTTCTTCGAATGTCACGTCGGCGCCCGCAAGGCCGACCTGCGGCGGCATTGGGGCTTTGACGGACGGTGTTGCCGCCTTCGCCGCGGGTTTTGCGGCAGTTTTGGCAGCGGCATCGGCGGTAACCGGCACAAGCGTCAAGGCAACCCAGCGGCCGCGGGCATAGGATTTGCGATCGCCCTGAGCGGATTTGCCGTTGGTGGCGCTGTTGAACTCGATGCGAATTTTGGCGTCCTTGCCGACGGCGACCTTTTTCCATGTCTTGTGAGTCGGCTTGTAGTCGACCGTTGTCTGCGGATTGGTGAACTCGCCGATGATCTTGCCGTCAATCATGATTTTATAGGTGGATTCACCGTCGGTCTCGGCCAGCGTCGTCAGGGTGATATCGTAGGCGCCCGGTTCGCCTTTGAAGACGGCCTGTGCGGCGGCGAATTTGTCTTTGTGCTGATCCGGATTGACGGCCAGAGCCTGGTGTGCCTGGTCCTTGTAGGCCGGCACAAAACCGCCGCCCTGGATGATTTCAAAATGCTGGACAGCCTGGAGCACTAACGCACCTTCGGCCGTGGGTACGGCGCCGGGCGCCAGGGGGCGAGGCGTTTGAGGCGAGCTCAGATTAAGCTTGCCGCGCCCTCGTATGACGAGCAGCCAGTCGTTGCCGTCGGGCGCCGCCAGTTCGGCTTTGTTTTTCGCGGCTACAGTACTTTGATTCAGCAGGCCTTCGAGCCCGTCGCTCGTGCGGGGATTGTACCAGCCGCAGGCGAATGAGCCTTCTTCGACGTCGACGGTTACTTTGCCGCCGTGCTTGAGATAGACCAGATATACCTCGCCGGGCTTGCAAAGGACGTAGTCTTCGGTGTTGGCAGTCATCTCATCTTCACATTTCATGTCCCAGAAGGGTATTTTGTGGCGCTCGAAGAACTGGAGGGCATAGCGGCTCTGGTCCCACATCTTGTCGCGCGTGCGCCAGTCCTGGCATCGCAGGTCGCAGTGCGGGTGCTTATAGCCGAAATACCACTCGACTCCGGCGCCGCCCGCCATGATATTGCCCCAGAGCGCGTTCTTGCGTGCATCGTCGCGGGTGGGGTCCACGTCGTCGGGCACCAGTGCGTAGCTGGCGTCGCCCGGCTCGTCGCACGCGACAACCCAGGGCTTGCCCGCGGCGACTGACCGGTCAATGTAGTCCCTGGTGCGTGCATGCACCTGGCTGAAATCCGGCCGGCTGGTCTGCAGCGAAAAACCCGTCAGAGCGGATGCATCGCCCAGAAGATCGTAGTGGGGGTGGCCCATGTTGTGAATGACGATGTGGTGCTTATAGGGATCGTGCGTAGCGAAGTAGTTGGCCCAGGCGACCTTCTGTTCGGTCGTGGCCTTGTCGATCTCTTCGCCCAGGTTCCAGTTCAAGGCAAGGTGATGGCTGAAACGGGCTATCAACTCCCGGTAGTAGAGTTTGCGCTGCGGACCGAGATCGCCCTTGTCAAGCAGCAGTTGGTTTTCATTTTCGAGTGTCTTGAAGTGCAGGTACATTCCATTTCGTGTGCCGTGCTCGAAGACGATCTCCCATTGGTCCAGGCGCGAGACATCCATGCGATAGCGCTCTTTGTAGTTGAGGTAAGGAAAGACGTTGCGGTCGTCGCCTTCGATATTCATGGGAAGGAACGAAAAGACGTTCATGCCCTTGGAGGCAAGATAGTTGATCGCGCCGATGATGCCCTTGCCCTTGCCGTCCTGCCACGTGGGATCGCCGGGCTTCCAGTCTTTGATGTGCGGCTGCCAGGTTTTGATGAGTTCGTCCTTGATGCCGTCTTTCTTGAAGTCGCCGTCGAAGTCCGCGTAGGCGAGAAAATTCTCCGGGGCGTCGGCGCCGGCCTTGAGAAAATATTCGCCGGTGCCGGCAAACCGCAGGTGGTGTTTGCCGACGTACTGAAGCCTTCCCTTGCCGCGGAAATCTCTTCCTGTCTTGTCGGTAGCAGCCACGTCGAAAGTTCCGGTCTGGCCGTCCATGAATCCCGCCGACGTGCCCGCATCGGCCTCGTCGGCGACGGCGACACCGGGTCCTTTCCTGAATGATACGGCATAATTCCACTTGCCCGTGCTGTCCGGCGCGAAGTGGACCCTCCACTTGTTGCCGGCATCGGCGGAGGTGTGGGCGGCGTTTCCGTCGGCGGCATAATATCCGGGGACGGTGTAACTCTTCGGGCCCTGAGTGAATACCACATTGAGGCGATAGTCCATGAACGGGTTGGGCGAGGCGGTCTCGCTGGTCTCCGGTCCGTCGAAGGTCAGCGTGATCTTGTGCCAGGTCTTCAGTTCGCCGCTGATTTGGGCGGCGGGGGCAGCGGCAGCGGAAAATTGCAGAACGATTGCCGCGATGATAGTAAAACTCCTCATGCACTCTCCTTTCTCTCTTGCTCCACATAAGGCAGGCAGGACCCCAAGCCAGTAAGTCCTGTCGTTAGCCAGTATTATTATCGGCACTTGAACCGTAAAATGCAACGCCATTTTGCGCAACATCAATACCCAATTTGCGCAGGCAACCTTGCCGCTTCGTACTCGCCAACTCAGCGGACGGCTCGCTCGAACACGTCTCGCCGGCCGCCTCGAAAACGACGTAAGTATTTCATTTTAAGCTATTTAATGCCGTACTCTCGGCGATATGCCGAAGGGGTCATCCGCGTGTATCGGGTGAACACGCGGTCCAACTGCTTGGTGCTGGAAAAATTAAGGATATGGGCAATTTGTGAAATGGATATATGTGTCTCCACCAGCAGCCGCATTATGCGGTCGACGCGTTCAAAAAGGATCTGCTCGTGAACGGACCTGCCAACCGTCCGGCGAAACCGCTGCTCGAGGTTCCGCCGGGAAATACCCAGCGAGTCCGCAACGTCAATGACCTGAATCGGCTCGTTCGTGTTCTGGCGAATGTAGCGCAAGGCCTTCTCTATGACAACGTCGTCTATGAGCATTATGTCGGTGGATTTTCGCGCGACCACATACGTGGGTCCGCCAGTAATAGTAGTGTCCTCCGGCTGTCGCCCCGCCATCACCGCGTCCAGTGCGGCCGCGGCGCGGTAGCCAATCACCTCGGCGTTAAGGCAGATGCTCGACAGGGCGGGATTGGCCATCTCACACACGAACTCATCATTGTCCACACCGATGATGGCAGCGTCGTTTGGAACGTGCAGACGCAGGGCGTTACAGGTTTCGCTGACATGCTGGCTGCGGTCGTCGTTGCAGGTCATGAGCCCGACGGGTTTGGGCAGGTCCCGCAGCCACTCCGCCAGATACGGCTGTTCCATTTCCCAGAGGCCCTGGACGTCGCGAGACCTCGGCTGTCTGTAAACATGCGTTTTGAAGCCCGCCTGGCGGATTCGCGCTTCAAAACCTTCGCCGCGCCTGTCCGACCAGTAGATGCCTTCGAAGCCGCAATAGGCAAAATGTCGGAACCCGCGTTCAAGCAGATGCTCGGCGCCTATTCTGCCGACCGCCTCGTTGTCTATAACGACGTTGATCATCCCGTCGACGGTCGGCCGCGTTACAGGCGCACATATGCCGGGTATTCCCATCTTGAGAATGTCTTCGATGCGCTCGGGTTCGCGCATGATGAGCCCGTCAACATTGCCGCTTTGCAGTCTGCCTGCAACCTTCTTCTTCCAGCCGACGGGGCGGTAGTGCGGAGGCTCGCGCAGAAATGTCCACGGGCCGCGCTCATTTGCGTACCGGGCAATGCCCCGAAGCATCGCCCTGTCGAAGGCCCGGGCAGGTACTATCAGCAGGATGACCCTGGGTTCTTTGGCCACTACTTTGTGTCCCGCTGCCACATGGTACTGTCACCGGCCGACTTAACGGCCGGTACATCCGCTATGACGCTTTGCCGAATTCATCTTCAATCGCTTCGAGCACGTCATCCGACATCGGATAGGAATGCTCCTCGTCCGGAAAAGCGCCGGTTCTCACTTCTTCGGCATACTGTTCAAATGCTTCCTTCATCAGTTTGTTAAAACTCTGGTAGCGCTTGGCAAAACTGGGGGTGAATTTGTCGAACATTCCCAGTACATCCGGCGTGACCAGCAGTTGCCCCGAACATCCGGGCCCGCCGCCGATACTCATTGTAGGCACACGCAGTTTCTTCGTTACGTACGCAGAGAGCTTCGCGGGAACGGCTTCAATAATAATCATAAACGCTCCGGCCTCCTGCAGGGCAAGCGCTTCCCTCACAACCTTGCGCGCCGATTCCATATCCTTGCCCTGGACCTTCATTCCGCCAAGAGCACCTATCGCCTGAGGATGCAGCCCGACGTGGCCGACCACGGCGATCCCCATCTCCACAATCGCACGGGTCTTCTCGATGTGGTTTGGCGTGGCCTCGAACTTCACGCCGTCCACCTTCGCCTCCGTCACGAACCGTGCGGCATTGCGCATGGTGTCTTCTATGCTGTACTGGAAGGACCCGAACGGCATGTCCGCAATGACCATCGTTCGGGGGCATGCCCGCGCCACGGCGGCACAGTGCAGAACCATCATGTCCATTGTTGCATTGAGCGTGTTCGGATGTCCGTGCACCACCATCGCGCAGGAGTCGCCGACCAGAATCATATCGATGCCCGCATCATTGATCTGCCTGGCGGTGGGATAGTCATACGCCGTCAGCATCGTGATGATTTCATTCCTGTCCTTCATCTTCTGAATGGTTCTTACCGTATGTTTTTCATCGCTCATGGGCCGCTCCTGTAATAAGCCATATACGTTCTTCGTAATTCCGTTATCTCACAAGCTAACTTCGACCGCTCTAAAGAGACAGAATGTTGGCCTCGATAAACTTCCACGTCTTAAGGTAATCACCGCCCGAAATCAACGATTCGAACTCGGCTGTGTCTATCGACAAGAGCTTCGTCCATATCTTGTTCGTCATTCGGGTGTTGGCCTCAAACGTCCCCTTTATGTCCCACCTGGTGGGAGATGTGTCCGATGTCAGATAATCGCTGTAACCGTACTTCTGCAAATAATATATGAATTCCACGTATTCCAGAAAATTATGCGAAGCGACCATGAAGTCCCAGTCCCATTTCGCGTTGTTGTCGTTGATATGTATATAGTACGGAAAACGGCTGTTAGCTATCAATGACACCACTTCCGCGGGGTTCTCACCGCCGTACTTCGAATGGCCGTAATCAATGGTGATGCCCATCTGCTTGATGCCGATGTCATTGAGCAGACACAGTGCCTTGGCCCCCGTATCAACAAAACACCTCCCGCGGGTTTCGCTGGGCTTGTATTCAACAAAAAGCGGAACCTCCGTCAAATAACTACCTGCCTCCGAAAACGTCTCTACAAGGTACTTCCACATTTGAGCATAATCGCAGCCGAAGTTGAACTCATAGCCGTCACCCAGCGGGCAGCAGGTGACCTTATCTGCTCCTGTAACCTTGGCGAAATCCTTGGCCTGCTTTATGAGGCTCACAGCCTGTTTCCTTATCCCTGGATCCACGGAAGTCAGGCCGCCGTTTCTGAATTCCGGTTCAGCCTTGACATTAACATTAATAGCAGCGATATCAAGCTGGTATTGCTTCAGAAGTGCCAAAAGCTGCCCGGCGTCGCCGACCTCATACGGAAAGACCACCTCCACGCCCGTCATTCCCTCCATTTCGGAAACGAGCTTCAGCCGCTCGGCCAACGTCTTCTCTGCATTGTAATCATGAAACCGGTCCTTTGTCTTGCTGACGAAGGCTGTGATCAAGGCGCATTTCACAGGATAGTCCATATTCTTCCCAGTTATACGGTGACCAATGAATCAATATACTCTAACCCTGCCGCGTATTCACTTCTGACGTTCTCAGCTTCACATCCAATTTCGATATCGAGGCTTCCCCGATAGCCCGAATTGAGCAGATTCGTCAGAAACGGCTTCCACTCGATAGAACCCTTTCCCGGCGACAGCGAAAGGTTTTCTGAGCCAAAGTTGTCACAAAGATGAAGCCCAAAGATTCTGTCGTGCAGCTTTAGCGGAAGCAAAGGCACAATCTCACGACAAGCCCAGGCATGGCCCGTATCCAGGTTAATGCCCAGGTCGCAGGAATCCAGCTCATCGCACAGCGCCAAAAAACCGTCAATTCCGCCAACCACTGAACCGGGCAGAACTTCAAGAGCCAGAAGCAAACCGGAGTCCTTTGTCAAATCCAGGAACCTGCCGACTTTTTCCAAAAACCGCTTCTTCATGTCCCGGAGCCAACTCGCATTTACAGGCTGAATTCTGTCCCATTGAATACTCAAAGGCCCTATCGGGATCGTCACAACTCTGCAATTGTAAAAATGTTTGGCTATTTCAATAACCTGCTTGAGGTCATCCCGTCCTGAGTCAAAATCAATTCTTTCAGGCGTTGAAAAATCCTCCATCATGAAATGCGCCACAAACTGGGTGGCCTGTAAGCCAAGGTCTCCGGCTTTCCTGCTGACGGTCTTTGAGCCGGAATTGATCCAGTCCGGCAATGCCTCCTTTGTAAATATCTCGGGCTGAAATCCTGAAAAGTCTAATTCCTTGACGAGTTCAAGTGCCTCACAGAAATCCTCGACGGAGAATTGCTTCCCGAAAAGCGATACAACAAATGCAGGACTGACGCCAAACATCAGTTACTGTCCTTATCTTCTGCACCTGCCCCGTCGCCTGCATCTCCGGGCGCGCCGTGATCGGCGTCCTGCTGCACCGGCTGATCCGTCTCGGTCGTTTCCACAGGCGGCGCAGGCTTTTTGCGAACGGAGATGTAAATGTTGGTCCCGATGACCCCGCCCGTGGCCACAACCAGCGTCGTCAGCATGGCGACAAAGCGCCGATGCGCCGCCGCCGGCGACAGCGCCGCATCCGACGGCCGGTTCGGATTCATGAAACACCACGCCGCAATCGCCGCCAGATTGAGCCCGGCGGCCATAACGAAGAACATGTTGGCATTCGCGAACATCGGAAACGTAATCGCACTCAACGCCGCGCCAATGTTGCCAACCATGTTCATGGCGCCCGAAACCGCGCCTGAACTCTTGCCGCCGATGTCGTTGCAGAACGCCCAGCTCGGGCTAAGCGTCATGTCGACGCCGAACGTCGCCAGCCCGAAGCAGAACACAAACCAGTAGATCTGCGCACGGTCGGTCGTCAGAAAATCCAGGTTCTTCGTCTGCGTCGCCAGCAGCAGACCGATCACACCCAGGGCAAAGCCCATGATCGCCGTAAGACGCCGGGAACCCACGTGATAGCCGCATTTGTAGAGCCCGGTCACCATGCCGCCGGCGATCCAGTTGGCAAACGCCGCGAAGATCAGCGGCACCGCCGAGTAGTAGATCGCGTGCGGATCGTCGGGCCACTGATTCTTGATGTAATTTGGCAGCCAGCTCAGGCTGATGAAGAACGTCACATTGCTGGCAAAATACTGCGCCATCGCCAGCGACATGTTCAGCGAGGTGAAAACCTGGGCAAAGGAGGCCTTGATCGTTGAAGTGAAGTCGCTGACGCGGCCCTCTTCGATGTAATCCAGTTCCTCCTTGTTGACCCGCGGGTTGTCTTTGGGATTGTCGCGAAACCAAAGCAGCCACACCATCGCCCATATCCAGCCGATGACGCCGTTGACCACAAAGGTCCATCGCCAGCCGATCTTCCAAATAAGCCACGGCATAAGAAACAGCGAAAAAGCGGCGCCCAGGCGGCTGCCGGAAAAATTGATCCCGTGCGCAAGGCCTCGTTCCCGCGCCGGAAGCCACCGGAAGAACGCCTGCGTCGCCCCCGGAAACGCGCCGGCCTCTCCCATGCCGAAGAAGAAACGAAGCACGAGCATCTGCAAAGCGTTCCGCGCCGCCCCGGTCAGCGCCGTAAACATGCTCCAGACCGAGACCACAATCGTCAGAGCCTTCCGTGCGCCAAATCGATCCGCGATCCAGCCCGAGGGAATCTGAAACAGCGCATAGCCCACGGCGAAAATGCCAAGGACAAGCCCCATCATCTGCCCCGTGATCCCCAGGTCGCGCTTGATCTCGTCGATTGCCGAGGCGATGCACGCACGGTCCATATAGGTGTTGACGCTGTGAAAGAAAAGAACGCCTATCAAAATGAAACGCTGGCGACTCATGCGACCGCAAGACTGTTTCATGATGCAATCCTATGCTCAACCCGGCTCGTGCGGCTGGCGATGCACACTGCTTGCAGCCGCATGCCGCCGATTCCCTTTTCCAATTTGCGGCATCAGACCAGGGCGGTGCGCCGCTGGCTTATGAGCTTCAGTGTATTCTTCCACGAACTTATGAACATGTCCCGGAAATACTCGACCGGACCGTAAGTCTCGTAATCCTCGACTTGCAGCCCATCCTCCATGTAAGCCTGCCTGAACGGCGGCACCCTGGTCAGCAATTCATCCAGCACGTGCTCCTGCACCGGGTTGAACAGCCGCGCCACAACCGGCTGATCCAGTTCCAGCAGCATCTCGGCCTGCCCCTGCCAGTTCATCGTGATACACACGTCGCCGCCGACCATTTCGGTGAAATGCTGCAAGCCCCGCACTCCCCCGCCTATGAAGCCGAGCTGGTAGCCCCGGTCATGAACGAACCTGTAGACTTTCTTTGCGATGACCATGCCGGCCTGATAAAGGATGTCCGAGTTAATTTCGATCCCCAGTTTTTTGACCTCCTTGCCGAGCCATTCGTCATAGATGCCGGTAATCAGCGAAAAGTACATTATCGGCTTGTTCCTGGTGCGGGCGGTTATCTTGTTGTACATCTCGCACACGTCTATCACCTGGCTGAGACCCATTACCTCTGTCGCGTTCAGCGGCGTGTTCTCTTCTATCAGAACGCCCATGGCCTCAAGGCCCGCTTCAGTGGCGGGAATTTTGATCATGATATTGGGGCTCATGGCCCGATTTCGGCGGCCTTCCTCAATAATAACATCAGGGTCCTCTTCGTGAATCGGATCGCCCTGAATGCTCACATAACCGTGCGCGCCGTTGGTCCTCTCATAAACGGCCATGAACTTTTCCGCGATGCCCTTGACCAGCTTGCGCTGCAGGATGCACTCCACTTCATTGTCGTTTTCGCTTTCCTGAAGGGTCTCATCCAGAAGAGCCATCGCGCCGTCCTTCCCCTCGTCGTGCGTTAGCATTTTCCAGGTATACGAAGGATTCTGCGTGCAGCCCATAGCCCCGGCTGCAATCGCCAGCTCTGCTTCCCGGGGTGTAACGTTGTTGATCCACATTTTGGTGGGAGTCAGGGCTGCCACGCGATGAAAATAACCGTTCTTCATATCTGCTCCTTTCCAGATCGCGCCTGCCGCGCCGCCGCGGCCGTGTTCTCTTCCGTGCGGCAATAATATATCCTCGTTCAAGCGGGTATGCAACAAGTTGGCAGCAAACCCGTTTGCATTACGAAACGTGGGGGCGCATAGCCTCTCTACGCGCCCCCACAGTCTTGTCAAATGGACATCAAACCCTGGTCTTAGCTGCGCCGCCTGAGCAGAGCCAGACCGCCCAGCGCCAGCAGCATCATCGACGCCGGCTCCGGAACCGCCGAAACACTCATCGCATCGTGACCCGATGCCGTAATCCGCAGGCCAATTGCGGGCATATCCGTTACAAGAACATACCCAAAGGCGTTCTGACCGGAGATGTTCACACCCGTATTGGTGTACGGTGCACCGTTGGCGGTGAGTGTCAGCGCCGGTCCCAGCTCGCCGCCCGGCATTATGGCCTGAACCGTCCCGTTATCATTGCCGCCCCGCTCGAAGACGAAAAATATGTTCGCCTCAAACGGAAATATCGTCTGCTGGAAGTTAATCCCGTCAATAGACGATATCCCATTGGTCGCCCCGGCCGTACCAAACGTCCAGTTGTCGGCGTGTGCGCCGATATCCAGCGGCTTCGGGGTCGATGTGCCGCTTACGGTACCCAGATTGTAAGGCGCCTCCGTGTACGGCCACGGCGTGTTGTCAGGCCACAACGTTTCGACATCATCCACGACATACCACCGCGTCGTTGTGCCCAAACCCAAATCGCCATTGGCAATGACATACGTCGTCCCGCCATGCTCAATGCTGACGATCTGATTATCAACAACGACGACACCCGACACACCCACGAGCATGTCAGCCCGCACCGCACCGACACACGCCAGCGCAGCAATTACCACAACCATCTTTTCTGTAAATCGTTTCATAACGCGTCCTCCAAATAAAAAACACAATAACGAACAGTTGCACTCGTCCAACATATGCCGGTCGGATCCAGTGTTCCAAAAGCAGACATATTGTAATTCGCGCCCCAGGCCTCGTCAACATGCCTTGCTAAATCTGCCTTTTCATAAACGACACGCCAAGACCTGTCCCAACGGGCGTCGACACACGCGCCGATGAATCACCGCGCCCCGCGCATAGATCGCCACAATGCCGCTTAAACATCGTAAATCAAAGTATTTAGCTCATATAGACAGATATCTTCCACACACTCGCCGCTCGTTGGCACACAACCTGCGATAATCGATCCGGCGCACTCGACGTGCGCTAAATGGGAATTAAGTGTGCGCAAAATGGGGTTGTTTTTACGGCCCTTTTTTCGATATACTGCGCCTTAGACGCAGCGTTTTGAACGAACAGACCGCTGGAGGAGCCGTGGAAACAGCAGGACGGCAATCGTGTTGTGCGGCAGCAGGCATTGTACCGGGCTCGCTCCGGCGAGTACGGTCCGTCATGCTGTTTGCCTTGGCTGTACTTGCAGCAGCTCATCCGGCCAAAGGCTCCTGCCGAATAATCACCCAGGCCGGCTTTCACGCCGGCGCCGTTGCAATCGTGCCCGTAACGCGGGTCACCGCCGGCACAAACGGCGCACCTCCCTATATGCTTGAGAGCATAACGATGGGTGATTACACCGTTACTGTCAATGATCTCGCCCTGGGCGCCTCGGACATCATTGAAGGCAGCGCAACAGGCACCCTCGGCACGCAGCCAGACGCAGCCGACAACTTCAATCTAAATGACTTCGTCGCCCGCACCAGCCTGACCGGCTCAAACGCCGAATGGAAGATAACCATGATCGCCGGCCGCGAAAGATGGAGAGACTCCAACGGCGACAATGCCGATTTCTTCATCTTCGAGATCGGCGGCAACGACACCATTGAAGTCCGGGCGATCCTCTCCGGCGGCGCACTCGGCGAGCCCATGACAATCGGTTTCTCCCAATGGTTCAATACCGGCCTGTACAGGGCAGGCCAGCCAAACTCCGGCCAGCCCGTCGCCGCCGTCGCCTTCGCAATTACCGAGTTGTTCGACGATACTGGAACACCGCTGACCAACAAGAGCTTCATCGAGGGCATCCAGATCACAAGCGGCACAGTGGACCCCGCCTGCTTCTGTGCCGTCGTCGGACCGCCGATACCGAATAACCCCCCCGCCGTCGATGCCGGCGACAACCAGACCATTGTATGGCCGTTCGCCAGATCGGTCTCATTGACAGGCGCCGTAAGCGACGACGACCCTGACGACCTGCAAAAACTGACGGTACTATGGTCAATCGTCTCCGGACCGGGCGATGTCGTCTTCGACGATGCCGCGTCGGCGTCCACCCGCTGCACCTTTGACGGGCCGGGCGTGTACGAGTTGATGCTTCAGGCCTGGGATGAACTCATGCAGACGGGCTCCGACACCGTCTTGATCACCGTCGCCGAGCCGATCTGCCCGCCCGGCGACCTCACCGCCGACTGCAAGGTAAACGGCGCCGATTTAATGGAGATCGCCCGCATGTGGCTAACCGAATCGCCGGCGGCGAACCTCGTCGGCACGGATGTCGTCGACATGACGGATTTCGCCTTTTTTGCCGACACGTGGATGGACAACTGGACAGGTGCTGCAACGGTAAACCTGTCGCCCCATGACGCGGTGGCAAACGGCGCACAATGGCGAATCGGCGACGGCCCGTGGCTCAACAGCGGCGCAAAGCTCGTCGATCTCCTGCCCGGACCCCACGTGATCCGCTTCAAGGCGATTGACGACTGGATAGCGCCCGCCGACGAGCCAATCCACATCGACCGCCGACAGTCACTGACGACCAGCGGCGCGTACGCTCAGCCGCCGCCCTTGACTCTTGTCATCAGCGAATTCATGGCCGTCAACGTCAGCACCAAAGCCGACGAGAATGGCGAATTCGACGACTGGATCGAAATCCACAACTACGGCGACGAGCCGGTCGACCTCGCCGGCCTGTACCTCACCGACGACCCTGGCAGGCCCGACAAGTGGCGCTTTCCCACGGACGCACCGCACGCCACCACGATACCCGCGCAAGGGTACATTCTCGTCTGGGCCGACGGCGAAATCCATGAAGGCCCTCTGCACGCCGCGTTTAGTTTGGCGTCCGCCAAAGGCCGCATCGCACTTTTTGCAGCAGACGCCGCAACCCTCATCGACACCCTCAGCTACGCACGACAGGTCCCCGATGTGTCCGCCGGACGAGTGTCCCCCAGCGACCTCCAGGTCAGGTACTTCACCCTGCCGACACCCAGGGCGCCCAACAGCAGCACCTGGCCCGGAATGGTCGCCGACACCGAGTTCAGCCGTCACCGCGGCTTCTACGAAACGCCTTTCCAAGTCCACATAACCTGCGCCACCGACGACGCCGCGATCCGCTACACACTCGACGGAACCGCCCCGACCGCATCGCACGGCGCCGTCTACACCGGACCGATTGCGATAACGACTACGACGGTTCTTCGCGCCGCCGCCTTTCGAGCCGGCTGGCTGCCGACCAACATCGATACCCAGACGTACATTTTCCTTGGCGACGTGATCCGTCAGCCCGCTAACGTACCCGGCTATCCGAACCCCAACTCGTGGCTTGGCGGCAATTCGTATGCAATCCATGATTATGAAATGGACCCCCAGGTGGTCGATGACCCCGCCTACAGCAGCGTCATGCTCAAGGCCATGACCGACATCCCCACGCTTTCGCTCGCCACCGGCCGAGCGGCTATGGACACGTGGTACTGGGGCTCCGGCGAATCGCCCGCCTCAATTGAACTGATATATCCTGCCGCGCCCAACAAGAACGTCCAGGCTGACTGCGGCGTGCAGCCGCACAGCCACAACCGCATGAAACGCTCCATGCGGCTCAATTTCCGCGCAGAATACGGCGACTCCAAGCTGAAGTCGCCGCTGTTTCAGGATGCACCGCTCAATGGCGACTCCGCCGTCGATGAGGTCGACCGAATCATCCTCCGAGGCGGCAACAACCGCTGCTGGGCCAGGATATGGAACCCCGAACGAACAAGCTACACCGAGGACCAGTGGTACCGCGACACACAGATTGCTATGTCGGGCGTCGGCTCGCGAGGAACCTTCGTGCACCTTTACATCAACGGCCTCTACTGGGGGCTGTACAATCCCGTCGAAAGACCCGATGCGTGGTTCGCCTCGTCATACATGGGCGGCCAAAAGGAAGACTGGTTCGCCGTCAATCACGGCGGTGCTGGCGGCGGCGACTCCGCCCGATGGAATTATCTCAAGGGCCCACTCAAAGACAAAAACATGTCAGACCCCGCCAACTACACTGAAATGCAGCAATACCTCGACATAGATCGCTACATCGATTACGTGATGCTGTGCTGGTACATGGGCATGACCGACTGGCCCGGCAATAACTGGTGGGGCGGCAATCGCAACGACGTACCAGGCCCGTTCATGTACTTCGCATGGGATGGAGAGTGGTCGTGGAAAACCGTACGCGACGGCCAAAACAACGGCTGGGTCCATCCCGACTTCCGCAGCAACAGAAGCGGCGGCGCGACCATAGCCGCACTCTGGCACAGCCTGCGGCGAAACGGCGACTTCATGATGCGCTTCGCAGACCGCGCCTACATGCACCTGTTCAACGGCGGCGCCCTGACCGAGGAAAACTGCAAGGCGCGATACTTAGCCCTTAACGATTTCATCCGCGACGCAGTCATAGCCGAGAGCGCACGCTGGGGCGACGTTTGCAAGGCGCTTGGCCATCCCACCCGCACCCGCGACGTCGACTGGATCTTCGCGGAAAACGAACTGCTATCCCCCGGCTTCATGACCGGCAACGTACCGAAATTCCTCGCATCGCTCAGGGCCCAGGGCTACTACCCCGCAATTGACCCGCCCATATTCCAGCAGCCCGGCGGCACGGTGCCCGGCGGCTTCCAACTGACAATCACCAATCCCGCCGGCGAGGGAACGATCTACTACACATTGGGCGGCGCCGACCCGCGCCAGGCCGTTACCGGCGACCCGGCCGGCGCCGTTTACAGCGCCCCACTGACCCTCGACGGAAGCGCCGTGGTAAAAGCAAGGGTCTTTAGCGGCGGCAACTGGTCCGCTCTCCAAACGGCCGCTTTCGACGTCGGAGGCCTCGCCGAAGTCATCCGCATCACCGAGATCATGTACAACCCCGCCGCGCCGCCGCCTGGCTCTCCATACAGCGACGGCGACTTCGAATACATCGAACTGAAAA
>Ga0334883_1001412_pt1 | contig 35710 bp, 21 predicted proteins | sample GraSluR1_MG_6_FD_207230 | JGI IMG/M metagenome (GOLD analysis project Ga0334883, IMG submission 207230) | Sludge microbial communities from methane-producing bioreactor in Wageningen University, Netherlands - Granular Sludge_09_05-R1 | ecosystem: Engineered > Bioreactor > Anaerobic >...
GTCGTGGCGGCCTCTTGGCCGCCCTGTAGCCTTCGGCCGTTCCCCGTGCGACTTCTTGCTCTGTGTGTCTCCGTGGTGAGCCGTTGCCGTCGCCGCCGCTGCCTACCTCCCCACCTTGCTCTCCTCCAGGTCGTACTTGCTGACCATCACGTCGGAGGCCACGGGGATCGGATACTGCTCATCGAAGCAGGCGGTGCAGAAGTTCACCTTGGGCAGGCCGATGGCGCGTACGAGGTTCTCGATGTCCAGGTACTCCAGGGAGTCGGAACCCACGTGCTCGCGGATCTCCGGGACGCTCTTGCGGGCGGCGATGAGCTCCCTGCGGGTAGAGGTGTCGATGCCGTAGAAGCAGGGGAAGCGGATGGGCGGACAACTGATGCGCAGGTGGATGTCGCGGGCGCCGGCCTCGCGCAGGAGGGCCATCTCCGGCCCCGTCGTGGTGCCCCGGACGATGGAGTCGTCCACCACCACCAGCCGCTTGCCGGCCACCGCCTCACGCAGGGGAGCCAGCTTCATGTGCACCCCGGCCTCGCGCAGGCGCTGGTCGGGCATGATGAAGGTGCGGTGGATGTAGCGGTTCTTGATGAAACCCTCGCCGTAGGGGATGTCGGCGGCCTCCGCAAAACCCATGGCGTGGGGGATGGCGCTCTCGGGGATGCCGATGACAAGATCGGCCTCGGCCGGCGCCTGCAGGGCCAGCAACTGCCCCATCCGCAGGCGGGACATGTAGACGTTTTTGCCGTAGATGTGACTGTCGGGGCGCGCGAAGTAGATGAACTCGAACACGCAACAGGCCCGCCGTTGCGGGTCCACCGCCTGTATCACCGTCTCGCCCCTGGCATCGACGGTCACAATCTCCCCCGGCTGTACCTCGCGCACGAACTCCGCCCCAAGAACGCTCAGAGCGCAGGTCTCGGAGGCCGTCACCCAGCATCCGTTCATGCGTCCCAGACATAGAGGGCGAACTCCGTGGGGGTCGCGGACGGCGATGAGCCGGTCCGCAGTGCCGATGGCCAAGGAGTAGGCGCCCTGCATCTGCTGCATGGCGTCGGCGATGGCCTCCTCCAGCGTATCGGCGGGGGAGCGGTGGATGAGCTTGGCGATGATCTCGGTGTCCGTGGTACGCTCGAACACCTCGCCCAGGCGTTCCATCTCCTGGCGCAGTGCCAGCGCATTGATCAGATTGCCGTTGTGCGCCACGGCGAACTGCCCGGACTTGTGCTCATCGAGGATGGGCTGCACGTTGCACATCACGTTGCCGCCGGTGGTGGAGTACCGCACGTGCCCCACGGCCACGTCGCCTTTGAGACTGCTGATCGAGGCCTCATCGAACACCTGCGAGGCCAGACCCAGTCCGCAGTGGCAACGGACATCCGTCCCGTCTCCCACGGCGATACCGGCGCTTTCCTGCCCACGATGCTGCAGGGCGTAGAGGCCGAAGAACGTCAGGCGAGCCACGTCCTCGCCGGGACCCCAGATGCCGAAGACGCCGCACGCATCACGCCACGTGGGCTCCTTTGCCGAGCAGTAGGAGTAATCGTGGCGCGGGAAATGCGCACGGCAGTCGGCGCAATCCATCTTACATCATCTCCGCGTGGAGGTTCGTTGTCTGCCGGGACGGCGACGGGTCAGAGCTTCTCCGCCGCGGCCAGCACCTTGTCGGCCATCTGCTTCTTGAGACCCTCGAGCCTGCCCGCCAGCTCGCGGTCGGCGACGGCCAGGATCTGGGCCGCAAGCAGTCCTGCGTTGCGGCCGGTATCGATGCCCACACAGGCCACCGGCACGCCCGGGGGCATCTGGACAATGGCATACAGCGCATCGGTGCCGCCCAGGGGCGAGCTGCCGATGGGAAGACCGATCACCGGCAGTGTCGTGTAGGCCGCCAGGACGCCCGGGAGGTGGGCCGCCCAGCCCGCCGCGGCCACGATCACGCCGATGCCCCGCTCCCGTGCGGTCCGCGCCAGCTCCGCCGCCCGCTCCGGCGTGCGGTGGGCCGAGGCCACGGTGAGCTCATAGGCGATGCCCAGCTCCTCCAGCGCCTCGGCGCACGGCCTCACCTGCTCGATGTCTGAAGCACTGCCCATCACGATCAGAACTCGGGGGGATGCAGACATCGTCCTGATGTCCTCCTGCCGGGAAATGGCGTGGTCGTGCCTGTCTGAGGGCGCCCGCAGGCTCCACTCATGCCGCGGTGAATCCCTGGCCCCTCCGCGCGCCCACCGTCATGTCCCGCATCATCTGAGTGCAGGGCCCACCCCGCGCCGGCCCGCCGCGCGTGGACCGCTACTGCAGCGCCCGCCAACCGATATCGCGACGATAGTACATGCCCTCGAAGTGGATCTTGTCGATCGCCGCATAGCAGCGGTCGAGAGCCTGCCGCAGGTCGGCGCCCAGAGCCGTGACTCCCAGCACGCGCCCGCCGGCCGTGACGATCTGCCCGTCTTGCAGTGCCGTCCCGGCATGGAAGACCATGACATTGCCGTCTTCCTCGGCTCTGTCGATGCCGCTGATGGGCCTGCCCTTCTCGTACTTGCCGGGATACCCGCCCGAGGCCACCACCACGCAGACGCAAGCCTGGTCGCTCCACTCCACGGTGACCTCGTCCAGCCGTCCCTGTGCCGTGGCCAGCAGCACCTCGGCCAGGTCCGACTGCAGCCTGGGGAGGATCACCTGGGTCTCCGGGTCGCCGAAGCGCGCGTTGTACTCCAGTATCTCCGGGCCGTCCGGGGTAAGGATGAAACCGCCGTACAGCGCCCCACTGTACGGAGACCCGTCCGCGGCCATGGCCTCCACGGTGGGCTGCAGGAAGCGGTCCACACAGGCGGCGAAGACCTCGTCGGTCACGGCGGGTACGGGGGAATAGCAGCCCATGCCCCCGGTGTTGTCGCCGGTGTCGCCCTCGCCGATGCGCTTGTGGTCCTGCGAGGGGACCATCGGGGCCAGCGTCTTGCCGTCCGTGAAGCCGATGATGGAGCACTCCTGGCCCACCAGGCATTCCTCGACCACGACCCGCTCCCCGGACTTGCCGAACTCCCGTTGCACCATGCACAGGTCCACGAAGTCCCGGGCCTCCTGCACGCTGCCGGCGACCTTCACACCCTTGCCAAAGGCGTCGCCATCGGCCTTGACCACCACGGGGGCGCCCACCTGGGCGATGTAGTCCTTGGCCTGCCCGGGATCGGAGAACACGGCAAAGCTCTTGCGCGAGATTCCGTGGCGCTGCAGGACCTCGTTGGTGAAGGCCTTACTACCCTCGAGGCGCGCTCCGGCGGCGGTGGGGCCGAAGACCGGATAGCCGCGTTTGCGCAGCTCATCCACCAGCCCCAGGATCAGCGGGCGCTCCGGGCCGACGACGACCAGGTCGGGCCTGTGCTCCTCGGTGAGCGCCACCATGGCGGGAACGTCTTCCACATCTGTCGGCACACAACGGGCGTGGGCCGCGATGCCGGCATTTCCGGGGGCACAGAGGATCTGCGAGACGCTCGGACTCTGGGCCAGCTTCCAGGCGATGGTGTGCTCCCGTCCGCCGGAGCCGATGATGAGGATCTTCATTAGGGTCCCTGCCCCTCGCGGCCGTAGGCCACGTCGGTGAAGATGCGATGCCGGGGGTGGAACATGGCGTTGACGGTGCCGATGGGGCCGTTGCGGTGCTTGGCCAGGATGATCTCTGCCTCTCCGGGCTCATCCATCGAGCGGGTGTCCACCTGTACCCCCTGTTGGGCCGCCTTCTCGAACTCTTCCTTGCGCTTGTAGTAGTTGGGCCTGTACAGGAAGCAGACCAGGTCGGCCTCGGCCTCGATGGCCCCGCTCTCCGCCAGGTCAGACAGGATCGGCCTCTTGTCCTCGCGCCGCTCCACCGTCCGGCTGAGCTGTGAGAGCGCCACGACGGGGACCTCCAGCTCGCGGGCGACGCCCTTGAGCGCACGGGCCACCCCCGAGACCTCCTCGTAGCGGTTCTCGGTGCCCCGGGCGCCGCCACCGGTCACGAGCTGGAGGTAGTCCACGATAAGCAGGCCGATGCCGTGCTGCGCCTTGAGCCGTCGTGCCTTGGAGCGCAACTCCAGGGCGGGGATCCCGGGGGTGTCGTCGATGTAGATGGGGGCGCTGGGCAGCTTGGCCAGGGCGAAACCGATTCTGTTCCAGTCGTCCTGGCTGGCATGGCCACGGCGCAGGGCGTGTGAGTTGACCCTGGCCTGGGCGCACAGGAGCATCTCGGCAAGCTGAGACCTGGACATCTCGAGGCTGAAGATGCCCACCCCAATCTCATGCTGCACCGCGGCATGAAGCGCGAAGTTGGCCACCGCCAGGGAGGTCTTGCCCATCGACGGGCGACCGGCGACGATGATGAGATCGCCCCTCTGCAGCCCCGAGGTCATCTCATCCATCTCGTGGAGCCCGGTGGGGACGCCGGTGAAGAACCCCGGCTCATTGAACTTGCGGTCGAGGCTCTCGAAGGTCTCGAAGACCGCCGGACCGATGTGGGTGAAGTCGTTGCTCACCCGGCGTTGGGCGATCTCGAAGATGGACTTCTCGGCTTGATCCAGCGCGGCGCCCACGTCCTCGGGGTTGTCGTAGGCAAGCCCCTGAATCTCGGCGCCGGTGGAGATCATCTGCCGCAGGATGGACTTCTCGGCGACGATCTGGGAGTACCTCTGCACGTGGGCGGCCGTGGGGACCTCGAGGATCAGGGCCGTGAGGTACTCGCCGCCACCGACGGCCTCCAGGCGGCCCTGGCGCCGAAGCTCCGCGGCCACCGTGACGATGTCCACCGGCTCATTGCGGCTGTGGACATCCACCATGGCCTTGAAAATCAGCCGGTGGGCCTCACGGTAGAAGTCCTCCTCCTTGACGATGCTCATGGCACGGGCGGTCGCACCGGCCTCCACCAGCATCGACCCCAGCGTTGCCTGCTCAGCATCCAGGTCCTGAGGAGGCATGCGGTCCGCCAGTTCGTTCAGTCCCCTGGTAGCGCGATTGCTTGCCAACGGTCATCGCCCTCGCAACCGAGGGGAGCTGAGTCCGTCAGGACCGCTCCCGCGCCCGGCATCTTCTGCAACGTCCCGGAGGCCCTCGCCTGTGCAAGACGCGGCGAGACAGCGGGCACGTTCCACGATTCCTCGAGCCTGTCGGTGAAGCCATGGCCGGCCGGAGGGGGCGCTCTTGGCAGAGCCCCTCACCGCCACGGAACCCGGCACCCGTCAACGGCTCAACGGTGGCGCCGGTACGGGCCCACCGACCCCGCCGACAGGCTCTGTCGCCTGCAGTCTGGACTACTCTTCCTCGGCGGCCTCGGCCCGCTCCTCGGCCGCGGGTGGCTCAGCCGTCTCCTCCGCGGTCTGCTCCGCCGGGGCCTCGGCGGCTCTGGCCATCTCGGCCTCCATCTCAGCGATAGCGGCCTCCACCTCGGCCTCCTGCTCCGGCTGCAGACGACGGCCGGGCTTGGGCTTGGGCGCCATCAGAGCGGCTTCGGCCTCTTCGGCCTCGGTGTCGCGGACGACGCTGATGGGCAACTGGCCCGCCACTTCCTTGTAGAGCTTGACGCTGATGAGGTAGTCGCCCAGCTCGCGGATGGGCTCGGCGATGTCGATGTCGCGGCGGTCGATCTGGAGCTTGTGCTGCTCCAGGGCGGCGGCGGCGATCATCTGCGGGGTCACCTGTCCGTGCAGGCGGTCGCCTTCTCCCGCGCGGGCCTTGACCGTCACCTGCTTGGCCGCCAGCTCCTCGGCGTCGCGCAGGGCCCTGGTGCGCTTGTCGTCCTCACGCTGCGAGATCGCCTTGCGGCGCAGCTCCAGGTCCTTGAGGGCGCCCTTGGTCGCGTGGACCGCGAGCTTCTTGGGGATCAGATAGTTGCGGGCAAAACCGTCGGCCACGGTGAGAACGTCGCCTTCGTGCCCGATGCGATCCAGGTCTTCCAGTAGAATGACTTGCATTTGGTCTCCTCCTGCTACCGGTCGTGGCCGGCGCCGCCGCGGCCGAAGCGGGCTGCTCCCGTACTTCGTGATCCACGGTCTGCCTACAAGCGTGCTTCAGTTCCTCCCGACGGTGTCGGCGGGAGTGATAGTCGTCTCGACAAAACACCGCCGTCGGGCACGATGCCGTGCCCGCAACGGCGGACGGCAAGGGCATGCGGGCGGGACGCCTGCGGCCCCGGGGACGACAACGGACAGACGGCAACGGCATGCGGGCGTCCCGCCCGCGGCCCCAGGGACGGCAACGGACAGACAGCAACGGCAACGGACAGACGGCGGACGGCAAGGGACGGACGGCCAAAGACGCTACGGCCCCTCCGCCGGGGCGCTGCCGAACACGAAATGCCGTCTGATTCCCAGGAAGGGCTCCTCATGGTCGAACAGGCGGTTGGCGCCGAAGACAAGATCCCAATCGCGGCCGAAACTCAGGATGCCGCGGCCGTCCAGCCGCAGATCGCTGGGGTCCCACAGGTCCAGCTCGAACTTCAGATGCGAGCCCACCGAATGGTCCAGTCCGGCGGCCAGCTCGTTGCCCAGCAGCCCGAGCCGAAGCATATTGCGGTCGCTCAGGAGCAGGGCCCGCTGCAGGATCAGAGACTCGGAATCCCCGACATTCCTCGCTCCCACTCGCCAGTATTCGCGGTTCTCAGAGCCGAAGTACAGGTCCGCCACCACATCGGCGCGCAGGCCCGGCTTGTCCCCCCATTCCAGGTTGGCGTACGCCCGGGTGAAGGAGGGGCTCAGGTTCCGGGTGACGCTCTGGACCCCGTCCATCGTCCGGTTCACTCGAGTCAGGGCCTCGTCGGCCTTCTTGGCCACCTCAACGCCGCTGTGAGTGAGCTCGCGGACGTTGGCCACACTCTGGGTCAGGTCTTCCGTGACCTTGGGGTCGGTGATGAACTCCTTGGTGTGGCCCGTGATGGCGGCCAGATCGTCCATGGCCTGGTGGAGCTTGTCCGTCGTGGCCTGCAGATCGGCCCACATCTCCTGGTTGTTGAGATTGGCCGAGGTCTTGGCCAGCACATCACGACTGTCCCGGGCCAGAAGCGTTCCCTGCTCCGTGAGCGAGACCAGGTGCTCGCTGGCCCTCTCGATATTGGCGAGGCTGGCCTTGATCTGGTCGCTCACCCCGCTCTCCCCCAGGGTGTCGCGCATGGTCCGGGTCAGGCCCTCGACGTTCTCGGCCGACTTGCGGATCGACTGTCCGGCCGCGGTGAGGTCCGTGGGCAGCGGGGACATCGCGACCAGATCGTGAATGCGCCGGGTGGTGCGCCGAATGTCGTCCGAGCTGCCCTCGGCCAGCTTGGCCAAACTCGCCGTGGTCTGGCGGATGTCGCCCGCCGAAGCCTCCATGGCCTCCCGCGCCGTGCCGCTCATCGTCGTGATGTCGCCGTGGAGCGTCTCGCTCATCTTGGCCAGATTGCCGCTGGCGACCTCCAGGTCGGTCGCGGCCTTCTGCACCAGCTCGTTGACCCGCCCGGTGGCCTGGCCAATGTCCCTGCCCGTCGTGTCCATCAGCGCCGCCATGGTGGCGGTCGCCTGCTCCACCTGCTCGGCGGCCCGCTGGATGTTGCCCGACGAGCTTTGCACCAGCGCCCTGGCTTCCGCCGAGATGGCCGCCAGGTCGGTGCCGGCCATCTCCGCGGTCCTGGCCACGATCCCGGTGGTCGCCTCAACGTCCTGGGCGCTCTTGGTCGCCATGAGCTCGATGCGCTCGGCGGCGCGTCGCAGGTTGCCGGAAGTCTGCTCGAGAGTCGCTTTGGCTATCGCGGTGGAGCTCTCGATGTCGGGAGCACTGCTCTGCACCATGGCCCGGATCCGCCGGGCCGAGACGTTCAGCTCTCCGGCGGCCTGCGCCACCTCGCGGGCGATCCGGCCCACATACGCCTCGTTTTGCACCGAAAGCCGCGCCAGAACCTGCGAAAACTCCACGGCCCCGGCCGTGGCCTGCTCCACATTCGTCAGTATCCGCGGGAGCTGGTCGCTCATCTGCGGACCGGCGTAGAGGTCCTGGAAGTCGGCGATGGCCTCCTGCACCCGCGACATGACGGCGCGCCCGTCCTCGGCCAACTCGGTGAGCCCGACCAGCCTCGTTCCGGCCACATGGTCGCCGCTGGACAGCGGCGTGCTCGTGGGTGCCGGCTCCCCTCTGGCCGCCGCCTCCGCCGCCAGTTCCTCCTGTGTCCTGCGCCGCACGGATATCTGCCGGTTCCCCAGCATCCCGGCCTGGGTGATGACGAACTCGTCCGTGCTCAGAAGCTCCGTGTCCTTCGGGATCGTGACATAGACCACAACCGGCAGATCGGGCAAACTGCTCAGGTCCTCGGGTGTGGCCAGTTCCATCCTCGCGACACGCCCGATCTCCTTGCCCGCCAGCAGCACGCTGGAGCCGTTGGTCAGACCCTCCACATCCGGGAAATGCACAATGACGTGGTCTGATCGGAACCAGGCCAACTCCCCGGTGAGGTAGATCAGGGTCCCCACACCGAGGAGCAGGAACACAATGAACAGGAGCCCCACTTTGGCTTCTGACGGCACTTCGCAGTCCCCCCGGTTCGGCGACGGCAAGCAGGCTGAACGCCTCGTGGCTGGAGTCTGGCCCCGCGAGAGAGCCGGCTCGAGGGCCATCTGTGCGCGCGAGTGTGCCCCCGAGAGCTCCGGCACCCCCTGCTCCAGAACTGCGACCAAAAAGCCCGCCCTCGCCGCGAATATCACTCGGAGAGCGTCCGCTCCCGGCATTCAGCGAGAGTTTTCGCTATCCCGCTGCGCGAAAGTGGCGCTCGGAGGGGCATCTTGACGGCAGAATCGGCTCTTCGGCCGGACCCCGAGAGGCTCCCCCCTGTGCCCGCGAAGCTCCCTGGCTCCGGCGTCGCATCGGAGACGCCCCGGCCTGGATCGACCCCGGACGCCACCCGCCGCGACCCGAGGCCGCGGCACAGGCCCATTGTACACGACTTTCCCGCCAAGGGCATCAGGAAAGCAGAAAGCGGCGCCCTTCTCGCTTGCAGGGACGCCGTTACGGTGGTCCGTCTGTGCCCAGAGGGCGGTGGCCCGGCCGTGCTGGATGGTGGAGTCTAGTGGTGCCGACCGCCGCCGCGCCACTTCCCCGGTTCCGCCTCAAACGGCGATTGGGCCGTGCGGGAGGCCCTGGACGAACTGCTGTACCACCGCGTTTTCCGTGGCCCGCAGAGCCTGCGGTGTGTCGCAGGCCACAACCCCGTGGTCGTGGAGCATCATCACTCGGTCGCTGATCGCGAAGAGCTCGTCCACGAAATGCGTCACCACCATCGAGGTCATGCAGAACCGCTCCTGCAGCCCCTCGATCAACTCGTCGATGACGGCGCTCATGATCGGGTCCAGCCCCGCGCTGGGCTCGTCATATAGCAGGATGTCGGGGTGCATGATCAGCTCTCTGGCGATCCCCACGCGTTTGCGCATCCCGCCCGAGAGCTCCGAAGGCATCTTGCTCTCAGTCCCCTCCAGCCCCACTTCCTTCAGATGCAGCAGCACCTGCTCGCGGATGTGAGCCTCCCTGATGCGTTCGCGCCGCTGCCGCCTGCGCAGCCCGAAAGCGACGTTCTCGTACACCGAAAGCGAATCAAAGAGCGCCGCGTACTGGAAGCACATGCCCATCTTCGCCCGGACAGCCATCAACTCGGCTTCCGGCAGCCCGATGATGGACTGCCCCTCGATGCGGATGTCTCCCGCCGTCGGCCGCACCAGGCCCATGATGTTCTTGAGCAGGGTGCTCTTGCCCGACCCGGACATCCCCATCACGCCAAAGGTCTCGCCTCGATGGACAGTGAAGCTCACATCGCGGAGAATCTCATGGCCGTTGACTGCATAGTGCAGTCCCTCCACCTCGATCAGGGGTGCGGTGTCGTCACAGCTCCCGTCCGGGGGTATGACGGCCCGACCCTCGCCGGCATCCTGGCGGCCGGCGGCCACCCGATCCTCGCCGGGGCCGTCGACGGGTCGGGTCTGACGGCCGCGGCCCGCGTCCTCTTGGCCGTCTGCAGGCCTCTTGCTCCCACGGTCGCTCCGGCTCATGTGCCTCCACGGCCCCGGTGGGGCGGCGGTCTCAGTGGAACAGTATCGGTGCCAGCAGGGCGTCTGCCACGTAAACCAGGATGATGCAGTACACCACGGCCCTGGTGGTCGCCCGCCCCACGTCCTCCGAAGCCATGCCGCAATGGAGGCCCTGGTGGCAGCCCACCACCGCAACGATCATCCCGAACACCAAAGCCTTGCCCAGACCTCCCAGCACCGTGGCGACTTTCAGGTGCATCGGGATGTAGGCGAAGTAGTCGGCGGCGTTGAGCATCGGCGTGAGCACGGCCATCGCGTAACCCCCCAGGACACCCAGCACGTCGCCGAAGAACACCAGCACGGGCATCATGCTCACGCAGGCGATATAGCGGGGAATCACCAGATAGTCCACCGGGCTGGTGGCCAGCGACCTGAGGGCATCGATCTGCTCGGTGACCTTCATCGTGCCCAACTCGGCGGCCATCGCCGAGCCCGCGCGCGCCGCCACCACGAACGCCACCAGCACCGGTGACAGCTCCCGGCACATGGTCTCCGCCACGATCCAGCCCGCATACTGGCTGACGCCGAACTGGGCCGTCTCGATGGCGCCGTGGTAGGCCAGCACCGCTCCCGAAAGCAGCATGGTGATCGCCGCGATCGGCAGGCTGGCGACCCCGATGTGCGCCATCTGCCGCACCGTCGGCCCGTACTCCGTCTGCCCGCGCATCATGCCCAGCAACGTATCAGCGTGCAGGCGATAAGTCTCCCCAAAGAAGACCATCGCGCGGATGATCCGTCGCCCGACGAAGCGCAGCAAGGAATGCACCACCAACGCTGGAGGATCGGGGCCCCGGGGTTCCCGCTAACGCGGCCGATTATAGTCCACCGCTTCGCTCCAAGTCAACCGCGCCACGGCGCTCCCAAGGTCTCGTTACCCGTCCGTCCCAGAACATGCAAAAAGTCTCTTGACAATCGAACGGACGTTTGGTAGAATAAAATTGCAGCTTCACGTTCTGACCCCCTGTGGCGGAGGTGGTTGCGCTGAAGTCCGCTCACCGTCTGGAGCTCCTTGCTGAGGGGGCGGCCTTCGATGTGGCCGCCCCGGACGTTCCACCCGTGGCTCCGGTTCGCTTCGGGGCCCGGCCGGGCATGGTGTTTGAGGCCGCCGCCGGCGGCCGCTGTCTCCCCATCTTCAAGGTCCTGCTCAGCAACCAGTGCCGCAACGACTGCCACTACTGCGCTCTGCGCAGCTCGGCCAACGTGCCGCGGGCCGGGTTCACCACTGAGGAACTGGTGGATACCTTCCTCGCCCTGCTTCGCGGCGGCCGGGTGCAGGGGATGTTTCTGAGCTCCGCGGTCTGCGGCTCGGCGGAGCGGACGCAGGAGCGCATGCTGCAGGTGGTCGAGGTGCTACGGCACAGACACCACTACCGGGGCTACATCCATCTCAAGCTTCTGCCCGGGGTCAGCGACGCCGCCATCGAGGCCTCGCTGCGCCTGGCCGACCGGTTGTCTGTCAACCTCGAGGCCCCCTCGGTGGCCCACCTGGCCCGCATCGCTCCGGACAAGGCCTTCCGCCGAGAGTTGCTGGCCCCGCTGGAGCGGGCCGCGGCCATGGCCGGGCCCGGCATCCTGCGCAGTGGGCTGACCACTCAGTTCGTGGTGGGCGGCGCGGGAGAGACCGATCGCGAGGTACTCGGCGCCGGCGACTGGCTGTACCGAAAGCTGGGCCTGCGCCGGGCTTACTACTCCGGCTTCCACCCTCTGCCCGATACCCCCCTGGAGGGTATGCCCGCCGCGTCCGCTCTGCGGCAGCACAGGCTGTACCAGGCCGACTTCCTCCTGCGGCACTATGACGTCGGCCTGCCGGAGCTGGTGTTCTCCCCCGAAGGAGGGCTGAGCACCGCTCATGACCCGAAGCTGGCCATGGCCCTGGCCGCGGCAGACCGCTATCCACTGGAGATCAACCGCGCCACGAAAGAGGAGCTGCTCCGCGTCCCCGGTCTGGGGCCGGTGAGCGTGGAGCGCATCCTGGGCTGTCGCCGGGAGCGTCAGATCAGGGACGCCCGACAGCTTGCGAAGCTGGGGGTAAGGAGGCAGGCCCTCGGGTTTCTCACCCTCGCGGGGCGCTACCAGGGGCCGGATGCGGGGCAATTGAGGCTGGCGCTGGGGTGAAGCCGCCCGGTGCGCGGAGCCGCAACCATGGGTGCTCAGGGACGGCCCGGCCGACGGCGTGAGCCTGCCCGGCCTGCGTATGGGAGCGGCCGCCGTCCCCTCCACCGCAAACCGGTCGTGCCCTCCGCCCGCCTTTTGTGGTACAGTCCGCAACTGCGTATTCCGCGTCCGCATACCATGCCGGGCCGATAGATCCTGCCGGCCGGTGCGGCGCTCTGAGCGCCGCCACATGCCGAGTGTACAAAGGATGATCAGGTTGGGGGCGGTTCACCACATCCTGGCCGGTCTCGCTCTCATGCTCCTGGGTGGCACCGCGCAGGCGGCCGAGCCCGCCGCCGCGCAGAGCGAGATCTTCAACATCTCGGTCACTTCGCGCTATAACGCCCAGAACCGGCAGCCCCTGATCATCCGCCGGTACCTGGCGGAGCACCCCAATGTGCGCCTGGTGCAGTGGGATGGCATCAGCATGCCCGCCGAGGGGGCGCGGGCCAGCCTGGCCATGGCGATGGCGGCCAACATCGGTCCCGACATCTTCGAGACCGACATCCGCCAGGCCGTGGAGCAGCGACTGGCCTATCCGCTCACCGAGTGGATTGGTGAAGACGGCGTACTGGCCAACGGCAAGCCCAAGCTCAACGCCAGGGGCGAGCCGGATCTCAACGGCCAGATCGACGCCGATGAGAGCAAGTGGCCGGAGTGGGTGAAGATCAAGCCCCTCTACCGCCAGGTGGTCACGGTGGACGGGAAGGCCTACTCCCTGCCCAATCGCGGCGGGACTTACGTGGGGATCCTGTACAGCAAGACGCTGCTGCGCAAGGCCGGCCTGGACCCTCTGCACCCCCCGCACACCTACGATGAGTTCATCCGCTGGGTCCGGCTGCTGTACGATCCGGAGAAGAAGACCTTCGGCCTCGAGCTCACTCCGGCGAGCTGGGCCTTCGCCCCCTGGGTGGCCACCACCGGCTCGAGCATCGTCGTGCAGGATCGGCAGTGCCCGCAGTGCAGGCGGGCGTACACCTTCAATGAGCAGGCCACCGACCTGGATTGCCCCCGGGGCCACGATCTGTCCGCCTCCGTCCCGACGTGGCGCTGCAATGTGGCCAGTCCCGAATGCACCGCCGCGGTGGCCTTCTACCACCGACTGCGCTGGGCACCGTGGATCCTGGACAAGCAGACCGGCGAGCCGGTGGAGCTTACTGCCGAGCAGGCCGAGAGCGGCGCGGTCACCTTCCGGGGACGGACCATCCGCTTCGCCAGGGATGACGTGATCGAGGGCAGCATCGCCGTCACCACCACCGACCTCACGGAGACCCTCAAGCGCCTGGGACGCGATCTGGCCATGTACCCGCTGTGGGCCGGCGACATGACCGAGTTCCAGAATCTGGGCATCTCTCCCGAGGACCTGGGGATGATGCCCTTTCCGGCGATGAACGCCGGTCTGCGCCCGGTGCTGCAGGCCTCCAATAGCTTCTTCATGATCGGCAAGGACGTGCTGCGGCGCGGCGGACCGACGGAGCAGGACAAGAAGGCCTACAGAGACCTGGTCTGGGGGATGATGACCAGGATCTGCAGCCCGGAGGGCTCCGACGAGGAGATACGGCGCAAGGTGGCCGCCGGGCAGGCGAGGTTCCTCAACCCCCGCGACCTGGAGCGACTGGGCTTCTCAGACTATCTGCGTGAGATGCCCCCGGAGAACCTGCAGATGTGGCGGCAGATCGAGGCGGGGGAGATCCTCGAGGTCGTCGAGCCTTTCATGGGCAAGTGGCTGCAGTTCCGGGACTTCTACCAGCGGGAGATCATCGACCTGGTCCTGCGCCCCAGCGGCAAAGACTTCGACTACGAGGCGGCTCTCAAGGACCTCGAGCGCGACGCCAACACAGGCATCATGTTCGAGCGTCCCAGGGAGGTGCTGGACGCCTACAGGCCCCGGGCGCGTCTGATCGCCGGCCTGGTGGCGCTCTTCCTGGCCTTCTTCACCGTCCTGATCGTCCGCGACCAGATGCGCAAGACCGCCAGCAAGGCCGGGGTCTTCAAGGGTTGGCTGCCGTGGCTGATGCTGCTTCCCGCGGTGGCCTCCATCGCGCTGTGGGGGTACTATCCCCTGGCCCGCGGTCTGGTCATGGCCTTCCAGGACTACAAGGTCGTGGGCCATTCGCCCTTCGTCGGACTGAGCAACTTCATCAGCATCGCGCTGGACCCCAACTTCTACCACTACCTGCTCACCACGTTCCGCTTCGTTCTGTGGAACCTGGGCCTGGCCTTCTGCACTCCGATCCTGCTGGCGTTCCTGCTCACCGAGGTGCCCAAGCTCAAGATCTTCTTCCGCACGCTGTTCTTCCTGCCCCAGATGACCTCGGGACTGGTGGTCACGCTGATGTGGAAGGAGATGTACGCCGGGACGGCGCAGGGCACGATCAACCGCGTGTTGGCACCGATTCTGGGCCTGTGGGACCTGGGGCCCGTGGACTGGCTGGGCAATCCGGAGACGGTGATGGCCTGCGTGATCATCCCCAGCGTGTGGGCGGCGGCGGGGATCGGGAGTCTGATCTACCTGGCGGCGCTCAAGTCGGTGCCGGACGAGCTGTACGAGGCCGCCAGCATCGACGGGGCCGGCTTCCTGGCGCGGATCCGCAACATCACCATTCCCACCATCGCGCCGCTGGTACTAATCAACTTCGTCGGAGCCTTCATCGCCACATTCCAGTCCATGGGCTCGATCTTCCTGCTCACCTTCGGCGGGCCGGGCAAGGAGACCATGGTCATGGGGATGGCGATCTGGCAGGAAGCCTATGTCAACATGCGCTTCTCGCTGGCCACCTCGTACGCGTGGATTCTGGGCAGCATCCTGATCGGCTTCACGTACATGCAACTGCGCATCCTGCGCCAGGTGGACTTCCGGCAGGCGAGGGGGGACTAGGCCGTGCCTATCATCAGCGACATCGACCGCAAGTCCTCCAAGGGACGTGCCGTGACCCTGGGCATCTACCTCGCCCTGATTCTGGGCGGGGTTACGATGGTGTACCCCTTCGCGGTGATGCTGACCGGATCGGTGAGCAACGGTTTTGACTATGACCGCCGCGACCCGCTGCCGGGGTACTTGTGGTCGGTGGAGGACCGGTTCCTGCACACGCTGTGTGCCTACTTCCCTCCCGTGCACCGGGCCTCCCTGCGCCAGCTTCGCCAGTACTTCCCCGACCTGCCCGAGGACTGGCAACTGTGGAGCCAGATCGGGGACGATAGGAAGAGCAGCGCCCTGTGGGCACGCAAGCAGCTTGACCGCCTGAAGGGCGACAGGCAGCGTGCCGGTCTGCAGGCCGCGGCCCGGGACTATGCGGCCTTCATGGAGGACTGGGACCTCACCGAGACGATCCTGGCCTACGACAACCGCTACATCGCCCCCTTCCTGCGCGGCCGGTACCAGACGCTGGACAAGCTCAACGCCGCCTGGGAGATGTCCATCGACGACTTCGCGAAGGTCAATGCCGGCGAATGGGCCGGCGAGCCCATCGACCAGGCCGGCTACACGCCGGAGCGCGATGTGCGCTACGAGGATCTCCTCAAGTTCCGGCAGGCCTACCGGGAGAACCGGTTCACCGCGTACCTGAGGAATGACCCGCTCGCCGCCGGGTTCCTGCGCCCCGCGGCCCTGCGCTTCATCTGGGAGGACTACGTCGCCAAACACGACGAGACGCTGAGCGCGCAGGAGCTGTCCGAGCTGCCTTTCCCGGTGCCAAAGACGGCCCCGGCGGAGCTGGTCGCGCTCTGGCGACAGTTCCTGCTGACGGACTTCCCCCTGCGTCATGTGGAGGTGGAGGCCGCCGGGCGCGGCCCGGAGTTCCGCAAGTTCCTCGTGGATCGCTTCCGCAGCATCGACTACCTCAACCGCGTCCTGGGCGGAACCGGCCAGCAGTGGACCGCAGTGGCGTCGTGGGAGGATTTGCCGTTCACCCCCACCGTCCCCGACGGCCCCATGGGGCGTGTGTGGATGGACTTCGTGCGCACCCAGATCCCGGTGGAGCAGTGGCAGATTCGCGACACACTTCCGGAGCAGGCGTACCAGAGGTTCGCCCTCGCCAGGCACGGCAGTCTGGAGGCCATCAACGCGGCCTACGCGAGGAATCTGAGCTCCCTGCAGCAGCTCGGAGTGCCCTTCGGCCAGGCCGTGTTGGTCACATTCCAGCGCAAGCAGTACGCGTTCTTGCTGGACAACCTGGTGGGCAACTACGTGGCGGTGATCGACTATCTGGTGCACCGCGGACTGGCGGTTCGCAACACCATCATTCTCGTGGTGCTGACCATCGTCATCACGCTGACCGTGAACCCGCTGGCGGCCTACGCTCTCAGCCGGTTCCGCCTGAGGGGCTCGGAGAAGATCATCGTCTTTTGCCTGGCGACCATGGCCTTCCCTGCGGCGGTGGCGGCCATTCCGGGCTTCCTCTTGCTGCGCGATCTGGGGCTGCTGAACACCTTCGCGGCCCTGGTGCTGCCCGGGGCGGCCAACGGGATGACGATCTTCCTGCTCAAGGGCTTCTTTGATTCGCTGCCTCAGGAGCTGTACGAGGCGGCCACCATCGACGGCGCCCCGGAGTGGACGGTGTTCCTGCGCATCTCCCTGCCGATGGTCAAGCCGATCCTGGCGGTGGGGATGCTGAACGCCTTCATCGCCGCCTACAATGGTTGGGAATGGGCGATTATCGTGGCCCAGGACCCCAAGATCTGGACCATCGCGGTGTGGACGTACCAGTTCTCGCGCACGCTGGCCGGGGCGCCCTACATGGTGATGGCCTCGTTCATCGTCAACTCGATCCCGGTGCTGCTGGTGTTCCTGTTTTGCCAGAAGATCATCCTGCGCGGGATCATCCTGCCGCAGATGAAGTAGGACGTGGTCGTCGCCGTCGCCGGGACCGCAGGCATCCTGCCGCCTTTGCCGTTTCACCTCTCCCAGCCCCGCAGGGGCGCCCGGGAGAGGTCGCCCGAGGGGCGGGTGAGGGCGGGCGAAGGCGGGCGAAGGCGGGTGAAGGCGGGTGAAGGCGGGTGAAGGCGGGTGAAGGCGGGTGAAGGCGGGTGAAGGCGGACCTCCAGCGCCGCAGGGCGCTACCTGCCGTTGGTCCCCGCCGTTTGCTGGGAGCGCGGGGCGTCGCGCTGGTGCGCCGTTCACCGCCGCCCTCAGGGCGGCGACGGGCCTTCGCGCACTGCGAGACGATCGCTCCGAGCGGGACCCGTGGCCCTGCGGACCTGATGGCCCAGCGGCCCGGAACGGCGGGTCTGGTGATCCGCCGGCACGGGGGATCACCTCCGTGTCTCGAGGCGACCGGCGTCTCGCTGACCCGGCTACCTGGCGAGCGCTCCGGCCCGCGCACCCGGACAGGAAGAGGTGCACACATGGCTCGACTGCTTCCCGTCTACCTGTTGCTGTCGGTCGTATCCTGCGCGTGCGTGGCTCCGGCTGCGGAAGAACCTGTCTTCTACGCCGGTTTCGACGGCTCCGCGGTGGCGCTGGGGCCCGGAGGCGTTCAGATCAGCCCGCTGCAGGGCGAGAACCTGCCCTACGCTCCGGGCATGAGGGGTCAGGCGTTCCGTGCCGAGGGTGCCACCTTGGTATACCCCGCCTCCGTGGTGCCCGCGGACAGGGGCAGTCTGGAGATCTGGATAGCGCCGCTGCCGGAGGCTCTCGGGGGCGGCTGGTACTTCTTCTCCGGCGATGCGACACAGTGGGGCCCCGACGGCGTCCCTCGGCTGTGGATGTACGAGGGCGCGCCCCGGTTCGACGAGGACAGCGGCGGCAGGCTGATCAGTGCCTCGCTGCCGTCCGGAGTGAACTGGCAGGAGGGCACCTGGCACCAGTTCGTGGGCACCTGGGATCGCGCGGGCAATGTGGCGCTGTACGTGGACGGGCGCCTGGTGGCGCGCAAGTCCGTGGCTCCGTGGGCGGCTCCGTCTCGCGAAGGGTTCCGGATCGGGTCGGGTATCGCCATCGAGGGCGGCGGGGTCCTGCCGGCCCATGCGCTTGTGGACGAGGTCCGCATCTACGACCGCATCTTGTCCGCCGAGGAGGTGCGCTCGCGGTTCCTGGCGGCCGGCATCCCCCAGCTTGCGGTGCGCCTGGACGGCGGCCTGCTTTCGCGGCCGCCGGAGCAGTTGCCCATCCTGGTGGAGAACGTCGGCGGCGGCGCCTGGCGGGGCAAGCTGAGCTGGAAGGCCGGAGAGCAGTCGGGCGAGCTGGAGTTGTCTCTGGAGCCCGGTGAGGCCGAGACGGCGCTGGTGCAGGCTATAGCGGCCGCCGACGCCGTCGGGGAGATGGCCCTGCAGGTGTGGTGGCGCGAAGGGCTCGGCGCCGGGGTCGCGCGCTCCGAGCAACTGGCTCTGTACGTGCCGCCACCACTTCCGCCACCGAGCACGGATGCTTCGGATTGGCGCCCGGTGCGCAGCGTGCGCTGCGCCGAGGAGGCTCCGGTGACCGAGGTCGGCACCTCCTCGCCCGCAGAGGGCCCCGCCGGGCGCTACCGCGAGGCGGGAGGCAACTGCTACGACCGCTTCGCCTACTGCTTCAAGCTCTCGGGTTCCGGACGGCTGCTGCGTCTGACGGTGGAGCACCCGGATGACAAGAAGCGCTGCACGATGCTCTCCTACAGCATCCCGCGGTTCCAGCCGGTGGGGATCGCCGGGAGCGAACAGCAGGTGCTGGGACACGGGATCCTCAGCGGCGGCCTCCAGTCCCTCAGCGGCCAGATGATTCGGCGGCAGTACGTGTTCCCGTGCGAGAGCGATGAGGTGGCCATCATCGTGGAGACGGGGACAACCGGCCAGCCCGCGGCCGCCGCGACATTAGAACTGGAGGAGGCCGATGGCAGGTATGGTCCGGCAGGCGCGGCGCCGGCTCTGGGAGCGACGACGCACCGCCGCTGCGGGCTGTACTGGGAAGACCCGGTGCTGAGCCAGACTTTCGGCTGGGCGGGCACGGACTATGCGCCGTGGGATGCTGCCCTCGGGCGCGCCATGGACTATCTGGCCTGGACCGGCCAGGACTTCCTGGTATACCCCACCGTCTGGTACCACGGGCCTATCTACCAAAGCGCAGTGGAGCAAGGCACGTGGCCCTCGGGCGGGCGCTATCACCCGGCGCAGTACCCGCGCCTGATCGCCCTGCGCTGTGCCCAGCGCGGGGTGACCTTCGTTCCCACATACACCATCTGGCGGCTGCCCTCCCTAGCCGAGTGGGTGCGCACCCCCGAGGAGGTCATCGCCGGGGTGCCGTCTGTCAACACGGTCACCAGCGACGGCCGGGTGCTGACCGACACCAACTGGGGCTCGCCGCCGCTCCTGAACGCCCAGCATCCCCGGGTGCAGCAGGCGCTCTTGGACCTGCTGGACGAGCATGTGGCCATGTGCGGTGACGTGGAGAGCTTCGGCGGCGTGGGCTTCGCCCTGTGGCCGAGTTCGCCGATGCAGGCCGGGGCCAACCTGCTGACCAGCTACGATGACTTCAGTGTGGAGCAGTTCGCCACGAGCATCGGCGCCACGCCACCGGGCGAGCCCACCTCGGCGGAGCGCTTCCGGCAGCGGGCCCAGTGGATCCTGGGCGACCCGGAGCGGAAAGCGGCCTGGGTGCGCCGGCGCTGCGAGAGCATGACGCGGTTCTACCGGGAGGCCGCCGAGCACCTCGCCGCCGCCGGCCCGAACGCAAAGCTGCGCCTGATGATCCAGCAGCCGTATCCGGAGCGCGGAGGTGATCCGGCCCAGCAGTTGCTGGAGCAAGGCATCGACCTGCGTGCCCTATCGGCTGACCCGCGCATCGTCCTGGACCGCTGGCTGAACCAGACCGCGCACCGTTCGTGCGAGAAGGACGGCTACGACCCGGCAAGCATCTACTACGACCAGGCCGAGCTCTCTACGGGCTTTCAGCTTCCCTTCCGCGACTTGCCCAATCCTTCGGCCACGATCCATCAGCAGTACTTCGAGAGCCACGCGGTACTGGGCAACCCGCAGGCGCCGAAGCTGCAGTTCCCGGCCCCCTGGGAAGTGGAGGCCTACGGACGCGCCTGCCAACCTACGCCCTGGGGCCGGGGCTTCCTGCGCCATCACGCGCGCTCGCTACTGCTTTTCGACGCCCAGTGGATCGCCATCGGCGGCTTTTCGCTGGGCACGATGGGGGCCGAGGCCGAGGCGGCTGGGTTCTGCCGGGCCTTCCGGGCGCTGCCGAGGGCGCCCTTCGAGGACCTCGGCTGCACCGGTGCGGTGATGGTCAGAACGGCCACAGCCGAGGGGCAGCGATGGGCCTACGCGGTGAACTTCACCGACCGCGCGGCGGACCTGGCGCTGGCCGTCACCGGAGACGGCCTCCGCGACGCCGCCACCGGCGAGCCCACGGGGGAAGACGGCGCCCTGAAGGTGTCGCTACGCCCGTACGAGCTGCGGGTGTGGCGGATGGATGAGGCGGGCTCGCTGGCCCTGGCGCAGCGGAACCTGCCCCCAGAGCCGGAGGCGTGGGAGGAGAGGTAGAAGCGCGGCCGAGAAGCCCACATTCGACGTGGAGTGTGGTCTTGGTGCGGTGCGTGACGTGGCACGCACCGCACGGTGGCGAACAGGCGGAAACAGTCGGATCGGCAGGCAAGGCCCTGGCCCCGTGGCAGATGGCATGCCTGCCGGCCCACTTGACGGGGTCTGGGGCCTGTGGCCCCAGCGGGGTGCAGGCGCAGAGCCCCGCGACGTTGGCGTCTGCCGTTTGGCGGTTGCCCGTTGCGCGGCGCCATGCAGGATCAGGCATGTGTGTGGCCGATGGCACGAGGGCAGATTCGCACCTCGCTGCGCCTGCCTCAGAACCTCATCACCTTCCCCGTCTTGGCCGACTCGAAGCAGCGCAGGATGAAGCGCGTTACCCGCGCTCCGTCCTTGGCGGTCGCGATGGGCTTTTCGCCTCTGATGATGGACATCGCGAAGGCGGGGAGGATATCGGGCACGCCACCGGCGGGACGCTCGCCCAGCTCACTGCCGTACTCGCGGTTGGCATAGGGGATGGTCCATTCCGGGTCGCAGGATTCGAAGCGCGCATCGTGCCCGTGGTCGATGGCCGTGGCGCTGCGGCCCTTGCCCACCACAGTGACCCAGAACGGGCACCCGCACGGCAGCGGGTGGCCGTGGAGGATGCCGCCCGTGCCGCCGTCGCCGCCCATGAAGCAGCCGGTGGCGCCGTTCTCGAACCTGATCGCCGCATTGATCGTGTCCAGTGGCTCCGGCTTCTCGTGATGGTACATGCCCCCGGTGGCCCATAGCTCGGCCGGCTCCGAGCCCGCCAGGTAGAACATCAAGTCCACCACGTGACAGCCCTGAGACAGAATCTGCCCTCCGCCCTTGATGGGGTCCTGTGCCCACACCCCCTCGCTCCAGATGCCTGTGTAGCGCGCATTGGCCATGATGTTGTCGGGGTTGGGGATCTCGCGCTTGACGTCCTGGGTGCCCCTGGCGAAACGCACGCGGAAGGCGACCATGTAGTTGACGCCGCTCTTCTCCTCGGCTTCCAGGATCTGGTCGCATTCGTGCTCGGTCATTGCCATGGGCTTTTCGATGAGTACGTGCTTGCCGCATTCCATGGCGCGCACCGAGAACGGGCCGTGGGTGTCGTGCCAGGTGGTAATGAGCACCGCATCGATGTCGGGGTCGGTGAAGACCTTCTCCACATCATCGGTGACGTAGTCGCCGCCGAACTCGCGACGGTACTGCTCGGCCCTCTCGAGGTTGACGTCGGCCAGGCCGCGGACTTCAATCTGCTCGGCAAAGGGACGGTACTGCTCGCTGATCTGCTCGGACTTGCCGCCCACCGAGAGCAGGTGGGCCTTGCACATGCCGCCGCAGCCGATGACGCCGAGTCGCACCTTGTCCATCATGGTCTCCTTGGTTGCTGTGTCGGGGTGTCGGTCGGAGCGAGGTTTCGCTGGAGACAGAGTAGTTCCCTTCGGGGGAGAGGCGGGGAAGAGGCTCCGCGTCTCTGTGTTACGCCGTTCGCGGTTCCCCGTGTGGTGAGGCGTTCCGCCGTTTGCCAATCCTCACCGGAGCAAACGACACGGTCATCCTCCTGCATTCAGCCGCCAGATCGTGAAGTTCAGGACAGAGGCGAAACTCACCCATCCCAGATAGGGCAGGAGCAGGACGGCGGCGACGGGCGCGATGGGGCGGAAGGTCAGTACCGTCGCCAGGATCGCCAGCCACAGGAGCACGATCTCGGCGAAGGCCGCTCCCGGCAGGCGTAGACCGAAGAACAGCCCGGACCACGCGGCATTGAGCACCAGTTGCAGAGCGAACAGGCCCAATGGCAGCGCCGGCGCCCTCTCCCGCCACACCAGCCACAGGGAGATCCCCATCATCAGGTAAAGCGCCGTCCACACGGGCCCGAAGACCCATGAGGGCGGGTTCCAGGAGGGCTTCTGGAGCTCCTTGTACCATGTGCCGACGGATCGGGATGTCCAGATGCCCCCGATGGCCGCGGCGGCGAAGCAGATGAGGGTACAAACGACGAGGGCGAGCAGGTCGGTGGGAGATCTCATGAACGGGATTCACGCTCCCTGTGACGCAAAGAGATCGGCGTGTTCGGTGGGCTCCACGGGATTTGCCTTGGCCATTGAGGGCACCTTCTCCTGCCCGCGAGGTCTGCCCGCAGCTCGGGGCGAACAGTTCGGCGCCGGCATCGGGCCGGGCGGCCGGGAGACATAGCCGGTCTGGGCGTCGCCGTCGCCGGGCGCCGCCGAGCAACCACAGCCCCGGGGGGCAAGAGCATGGGCACCACCTGGTACGACGACTGCTACCGCAAGCTGTTCTTCGACTTCCACAGCCCCGGCACGACCGTGGGCCTCGCCGCGGCATTTGACGCCGAAGGCTGGGCCGACCGCCTCGTGGCCGCCAACGCCCAGGCCGTGTCGGTGTTCACCAAGTGCGGCCTCGGCTACTCCTTCTACCGGCAGGGGTCCGTGCGGTACCCCCATCCGCACCTGCCCGAGGGGCTCGACATGCTCGGAGAGCAGATCGAGGCCCTGCACAAGCGCGGCCTCAGAGCCATCGGCTACTACCACACCTTCAACAGCGAGCCCGTCGCCCGGGACCATCCGGAGTGGATCGAGCTCAACGCCGACGGCACCCCGCGGGGCAACAGCATCTGTCTGCTGGGCCCCCTGGCCGGGGAGTGGATGCTACCGCACATCGCCGAGATCGTCGGTCTGTACGAGTTGGACGGGATGTTCTTCGACGGCACCTATGCCCACGGACCGTGCTTTTGCGAGGCCTGCCGCAAGAGGTTCGCCGCCGACTGCTCCGGGCTGGAAATCCCGAGCAGCAGCGCGGAACCGGCATGGGCCAGATTCGTGCAGTGGAAGATGCAGGCCTTCGTGGACCTGCGGAAGGCCATCTGCGACGTGATTCATCAGCACCGCCCGGAGACCATCGTCTCGATCAACTGGGCCTACACCCCCCGGGTGCCGGAGGTCGTCCCCGAGGGCATCGGCGCTCTGGTGGCCGACATCACCCCGGAGGATCAGGTCTTCAATGGCAGCTACCTGTCCGCCTTCTGGGCCCTGCAGCAGCGGCCCTTCGATGTGATGAACTCCGCCTTCCTGCAGTGGTGGGGTGACTGGGGCTGCAAGCCCGCAGTGGCCATGCAGCAGGAGGTGGCCACAGCCATCGCTCACGGCGGACTGACCTGGATCGGCTACCAGATGCAGCAGGACTTCGACGTGCAGCCCGCCGTGATGGCCCAGCTCGGCGAGACGCTGGCCTTCGTGCGCGACCGCGAGGATCTGCTCAAAGCGGCCGAACCGGTGCCCCACGTGGCCGTCCTGCATTCCACCGCCGGCCACATGGCCGGTGCCGAGCCCGCCTTCTTCGCCCGCGAGACCTCGGCCCGCGGCGCCCACCGCATGCTTTGCCAGAGCATGATCCCCCACCATCTCGTACACGAGCACACACTCCTGCAGCGGCTCGCGGAGTTCCGAGCCGTCATCATCCCCGATCAGAGGTATCTGTCCGCCGAGCTGGTCACCGCTCTGGGGGAGTGGGTGAGAAACGGCGGGGTCTTGATCTGCGCGGGGCTCGCCGGGACACTGGATGATAGCTACCGGGACACCGGCCGCTTCGCTCTGCAGGACCTCCTGGGTATGGAGCTGGTCGGCCGCTACGAGCCGTCCCACGCGTATATCGAGCTGACCGACGACCGCCTGAAGCCCGGAGTGCCGGACATGCCGCACCTGGCCGAGGCGCCGTTCGTCTTCGCCAGGCCGATCTCTTCCGACGTGGAGGTCCTCGCCGGACTGCGCAAGGTCTACCTCCGCAGCGATGGCGAGTACCTCCTGCGCTGGTCGCCCGTCGGGGAGGACAGCGGGTACCCGGCAATCACGCTGCGCAGGGTGGGGGAGGGCTTCGCGGCCACCATCGCCGGCGACGTGTTCCACGCCTACCAGGTCAAGAACCAGTGGCCCCTCAAGCACATCGTCGCCAACCTGCTTGGGGCAACCGTCGCCGACCCACCCGTCACCGTCGAGGCTCCGGCATGGCTGGAGGTGGTCCTCATGCGCCAACCTGCGCGGGACAGGCTCCTGGTGCACCTGGTCAACCACCACGGCGATCACGCGGTGGACACCAACTACCGCTGCGTGGAGCAGGTGCAGCCGGTGCGAGACGTCACGGTCTCGGCGCTCTGCGCCCGGCCTCCGAGAGCCGTCACTCTCGAGCCCGGCAAAGTGGTGCCGGAGTGGAGCTACGAGCAGGGGAAAGTGACGGTACAGGTGCCACAGGTGGCGGTGCATACGGCGGTCGCGATCGAGGGGTAGGGGGAGAGGCATGGGGTGACCCGGCGCGGGATTCTTGGGTCGCCGGTGCCGAGAGGCGAGCCCCTGCAGACAGCGATGCGCCCGGACCAGCGACATGGCACGATGCCCTGTCGAGATGGTCCGGGCGCGTCTTGTGTGCGGTATTGCCGGCTCGCGACCTTGCCGGGCGTGCGGGACGGGGCGCCGGCCTACGGTGCCGCCGGGTCCCACATCCGGCGCAGCGTCGCATCGGTCGGGAAGCCCGCCCCCTGGGCGATCATCGTCCGCGTCTGCAGCGTCTTGACATGACCGTCGAGGAAGGCGACGTTGGTGGCGTCGTTGTGGCGCGGGGCCGGCGCCGAGGAGTTGTCGCCGCCGGTCACTGCGCCGAACTCGTCCCAGTCCACCAGGTAGTACGGGGCATCGGTGAAGTTCTCCAGCGTCGAGCCGTTCTGGCGGTTCCAGCCCGCATCCATGATGATCGCCAGCTCGGCCGGGTATTTGGGCGTCGAGAGCGGGATGCCCCAGCAGTGCTGGTTGCCGCCGTAGCCTCCGGGTGGGTGATAGCCGCCTGCATACCGGGTCGGGGCGCTGGGGCAGTTGAACAGTTGGTTGCTCTTGATATAGGGCACCATCGCGTGGTACCACAGATAGTAGGTGCCGGTGGAGCCGTCGGGGTAGCGGGCATTGCCCGCCCCCATGTTCATGGCGGCAGGCGGCAGCATCTCGTCGTAGTCCTGGGAGTACATCTGCACCGATATGGCAAGCTGTTTGAGATTGGATTGGCAGCTTGCCTGGCGCGCCTTCTCCCGCGCCCGCGCGAACACGGGAAACAGGATAGCGGCGAGGATCGCGATGATTGCGATGACCACCAGCAGTTCGATGAGGGTGAAGCCGTGACGTTTGACGTTCATGGGCATGTCCTCCATAGCATTGGCCCGCGCAGGGCCTGTTACGCGAATCGTGCACAGTGAACCGGACTATCGCCCCGGGACACCGAGGGGTGCCCGGGGCGATCCCATCTAGCCGGGACCGGTGCCGGGCAGCGGGCCGCCGAAGTCCGACGTCCTGAGGCCTGAGTACTTCTGCCACTTGACGTGACCGTCGATGTACGCGCAGTTGAGGCCTTCGTTGTGAGCCTGGCGCAAGCGGTTGAAGAGCGACGACAGGCCGTCGGCTTCCTGCCAGTCCCACAGCCAGATGTTCGCCGCCTCGGCGATGATGATTGTCCCGCCCGGACCATTGGGACAAAGGTCGCCGATGCTGTCCAGACTCTGCTTTCCATCGTTCCAGCGGTAGCCCGTGGTCGACGACCAGACCACCTGGCCATATGAGGTGAGGCTGTCGACGGAGGGGCAAACGTAGATCTGAGCGTTCTTGACGTACGGGTAGTAGTAGCTCAGTGCCTGCCAGTGCTCCTCGCCCTGGTACGGTGTGACAATGTTGCCGTTGGGGTAGTTGTTCGTGGCGCGTATCTTCCCGTCGTAGTCCTGGGCATACATCAGCATGGCAAGACCGAGCTGTTTGAGGTTCGATGAGCAACTGGCCTGGCGCGCCTTCTCGCGGGCGCGGGCGAACACGGGGAACAGAATTGCGGCAAGGATGGCGATGATTGCGATGACAACCAGCAGCTCGATCAGAGTGAATCCTTGACTCTTGCGTTTCATCTGGCTCGACCTCCTGCTTCGTGATCGTCTCCGAACGGTGGGTACTTCGCCGGCCACTCAGCCGGGCGTTGCCTCTGCGCCCCATCCCGTTGGCACAGCCGGCAGGTGGGGCTTCTCGAGCCACAACTCGGCTGTTGCCGTGGCCTCGGCATCTTGCGGCCGGTGTCATTGGGACTGTCCCAGTCATTATACTACAGCAACGTATTGAAGCAAACCTGAGTTTGAAAGCAACAAATCGGTAAGAAACGGGGCGATCGAGCGCCCAGATGTGCGAAGCATGCGCGTGCAGGTGCCTCTTGGCATCGTCTCCGGATGTCTCAGTCGGCGGCGAACCTGAGCACGGCGCACTTGCCGGGCTCAAGAGGCACCTCGTACAGGCCGTGGACAGGGCGCACGCGGCCACCGGTCACCAGTTCGGTGGCCTCGGCGCCGGCTGCGGGGAAGCCGGGGGCGACCAGGGAAATGCGGGCTGTGACCGCGGCATCGGTGGGATTGCGCATGGCCAGGTACGTAGGCCCCGCATCATGGGAGCCGTAGCGCTCGAGCTGCAACTCCGGCGGCTGCGCCCTGGCGTACGTGATCGGCTCCCAGCCCGCTTGGGCGATCTCAAGGAAGATCGGCATGGCGCGCCTGTACAGGGGGCGGAGGGTGTCGTAGACCGCGGGGTCCTCGAAGGACGCCGTGCCGGGGAACACCGCGTACGGCAGACCGGCCCAGATGGCGTCCTCCTTGTCCTTCGGCGGCACATCGGTCTTCATCAGATCGTAGTCCAGCACCGACAGGGGCTTTCTGTAGGCCATCACACGCTGGAACGGATAGGAGGCGGCGTAGCGCGCCGTGGACCCCTCGCCGGCGCCCATCATGTCCAGATACGGTGAGAACAGGGTGTGCGCCGGTGCGAAGGTGTTGGCCATCACCAGCTTGCCCTGCGGACGGAGGTCCTCGGCCAGGCGGCGGCAGAACTCAATCCACTCAAACAGCGGCATGAGTAGGAGCTGCGGGTCGTCGTCCTGGTAGACCAGCGGATGGTGCGCGAAGGCGAGATGATCCTCGCGGGCACTCACCCGCGCGGCCCACCACGGTGCGATGCTGTCCAGGTAGACGCCGGGCACTTCGGCCCCGGCTTCCCGCGAGCGCCGGAACACCTCCTCGATCTCGTACTGCCTCGAGACGTCCCAGCGGTTGGGGGAGGGCAGGTCGGGGTTCGGGTTGAGCGCGAAGTTCTGCAGCCCGTAGCCGAACTCGACATAGTGCGCTCCGCCCGGCGCCTCCAGCGCGCAGCCCTGAATGGTGCGGGCCCACGTGCGCAAGGGCAGCGTTCCGAAAGCATGGGGCTCGAGGCCCATCAGCGACTCGTCGGGAAGCTCGGCGGCGCGCGCCAGCAGTTCCTCGGCCTCCGCCACGGACTTGGCCTGGTACCCCTTACCGTCCACGGAGGCGAGCCGGAAGCAGATCCAGGCCCCCCACGGTTCGGTGTACTTAAACCCCAGGATGCCTGCATCGCGGTCGTGTTCCCAGGTGGGCGGACCGCCGTTGATCTCATGGAACCGCAGGGCGAAGTCCTCCGGCTGCTCGATGGGCTGGTGGTAGCCCAGGTACCAGCAGCCCTCCGCCTCCGTACGCTCGGTGAACTGCTCGGGGTGGAGGGTGTAGTACTTGGCCGCCGTTGCGCGCAGGCCCCATTCGGGGTCGGAGAGGAAGACCTCGGCGCTGAACGAGGCGCTGGAGGGAAACCTCGCCGTCCTGGGGCTGACGCCCAGGCGGTAGCTCACCGCCAGGCCTCGGTCCGCCGATGCCTGCACAACGTTCACTCGCGGCACATCGGTGGGCGAGCCCAGCGAGAGAGCGCTCACCCCATCCTCGACACAGCTAAACGGGTAGAGCGAGATGGCGAACCTGCCCCAGTCTCCGGTGGCCCGGTAGGAGCCTTCCGGAGCCACATCGCGGCGGCTTTGGATGCTATCGTGCCACCGCCAGCCGGATAGGTCCACCGGCAGGATCAGTCCACACTCCAGGGCCAGGTCGGCTTGGCCCCGCGAGCGCACGACGGCATCGACGCGAAGGTGGGCGGGGTGTGGCGTGATATCGGCCGAGAGCTCCAGTCCGGCGTCGGGAAGCTCTGCCGTGAACCGGGCCCCCTGCTCCGTGCCGCGCATCTGCCCCTCAAGCACCTCGGCGTTGAGAGCTTCGCTGAGCCTGACCAGTCGGATGTCGTCGACCCACAGCGTCCCGTAACCCGAGTAGATGTTCCCGTAGATCCGCAGGTACCGGGTGCCGGGCAGGACGGTCACGGCCTGGGACAGCCGCCACCAGTCACGGTCGCCGGAGGCCGTCGGGATGCCTGTCTGCGGGTGAGCCCAGGTGCCGTCCTCCTGCAACTGCTCGATGTACAGGTGGGGCGGGTAGTTGCCGCCGGTGCCCCGGACCCTGGCCCAGAACGTGAGCAGGTACCGCTCGCCGACCCGGACGGGAACTTTGGGCGAGAACATCTCCCCCGAGCGGCTGCTCTCGTCTCCCGGATTGGTCACCACGGCGCACGCGCTGCCGTCTCGCCCGCCGGCCTCGTCCACCGACCAGCGCTCCCCCAGCGACCAGCCCTCAGGCGCCGCTCCGTCCCGGGCCTGCTCCCAGTCGCCTCCCGGCAGCAGGCTCGGGGTGTCGTCATCCACCGGCTTACGGACGGTGATGGTGAACCCGCCTGGGTCGGGCAGCATCGGCAGCTCCCGCCGGCCCACACGGACACCGACGATGCGCCCCCCGGCGTCCCAGTGCAGGGTCAGCCCGTCGGGCGTGGAGGTATCCATCTGTGCGCCGGCCGCCAGGGCGGTCAGGGCGACGAGAAGGATGAGGCGTGACGTCATCTCAGGCACCTCCGGAAGTTGGGGGGCAGTTGCGGACCGGCGGATGCGCCGGAGTGGTCACTCCTGGGCGGAGGCGTCGGTCGCGCCCTCAGGTCTGGTCGGCGGGCAGCCACCGCCACCGCGCGAGCCTCGGTGACGTGCGCCGCCGCGTCGCCGAGCGTCTCCCGGTCGGCCCTGTCTCGGGCGCTCTCCGCAGACAAGGCCCCGCACCCTTGGCCCGTCGGGTTGTCAGCGGGGCTGCGAGCCAAGCACTTGGGCGAGCGCTCGCAACAGGGCGCCGAGGGCGAAGGGCTTCTCTATCGTGCGGGCCGCGCCCAACGCCAGTATCTCATCATGCAGGGCTCTCTCAATGCGGCCGGACATGATGACCACCGGTGGCGCCGCGGTGCCCATGCCCCGGGCGAACTCCATGACCGCGCGGCCACCGCCGCCGGGCACCATCAGGTCGCACAACACCAGGTCGGGCCGCTCTGCCCGCAGGGCGTCGAGGGCTTCCGCTGCAGACCGTGCCGTGGTCGTCTCGCAGCCTGTGTCGCCAAGAAACCGCTGGAGGAGATCGAGAATCGGGGGCTCGTCTTCCACCAGCAGGATCCGGGCACCCCTGAGTCCGGCGGCGTCCTCCGGGGTCAGGGCGGCGGGGTCGGCGATCCCAACCGCTGCGGCCTCTTCGGCCAGAGGCAGGCGCACCTCGAACCTCGTGCCCACCCCGAGCTCGCTGCTCACGGCAATCGTGCCCCCGTGTGCCGTGACGAACCCGTGCGACACCGACAGCCCCAGCCCCGAGCCGGGGGCCTCGCTCTCTCCGAAGCGGCCCTTTGTTGAGAAGAAGGGCTCGAAGATGCGGTCCAGGTGCTCCGGGGCGATGCCTGTGCCGGTGTCGGCGACCCAGACCAGCGCTTCTACGGGCCCGGTACCGGAGGGTTGGTACTGAGTGCCGATAGTCAGCGTGCCGCCCGCGGACATGGCGTGGCCGGCGTTGATGATGAGGTTCAAGAAGACCTGCTGCATCTGGGTAGCGTCGAAGACGACGGTGTGGGGCGTCTGCGCATACTGCCTGACCACACGGACGTCGGCATTGCGCAGTTGCCGGTCCGCCACGGCCAGGGCCGCCTCCAACGCTCGCTCCAGGTGGCCCCCTTCTCGGCGTGGCTGTTCCGGGCGGGCGAAGGCCATGAGGTTCCGTGTGATCTCGCTGCCACTGCGGGTGGACCTGAGGACAATGTCAACCAACTTCTGGGAGTCGGCGCCCATTTCCACGAGTTCGGCCGTGCCCGACATGCCCTGCAGGAGGTTGTTGAAGTCATGGGCCACACCGGCCGCCAACTGCCCCAGCGCCGCCAGGCGGTGTTCGCCTTCGGCCATCTTGAGCGATGTGATGTCCGAGCCGATGGACTGCACCGCCAGGAGCTGTTCCGTCTCGTCGAAGAAGCCTCTGTGTGTCCATCTGCTCCAGCCGCCTCGCCCGTCGGGAAGGGGGAACGGCAACTCCATCGTGACGGTGGGCTGCGACACGGACAGGCTCGCCACCGCCTCGCGCAGACGGGTGGCTGTCTCCTTGCGCACGAGCGCGTACACGTCGGTGCCCACCAGGTCCGTCCCCGGACGGCGGAAGAAGCGTCTGCAGGCATCGTTGAGGAACGTGATCGTGCCGTCGGGGAGGCAGCGGCAGATCATCTCGGTCTGGTCCTGCACGATCCGTCGGTACAGCTCCTCGCTCTCGCGGAGGGCGTCCTCGGCACGCTTGCGGGCCAGGGCAATGCCCATGGTGCTTCCGAGCCCCTCCAGGAAGCGGATGAGCTCCGGGCTCAGGCGGTCGGGACGGCTATCACACAGATGCAGCAGGCCCACGGCTTCGGGTCCCGACCGGACGGGTACCAGGGCGACGGACTCGTAGCCCAACCGGAGACCGCCGGAGGATGCCTGCGAGCTCCAGGGCGCGGCAACGGCTGAGAGAGCGGCGCTGCTGTTGGTCCAGAAGCTGCCGGCTTCGGTGAACAGCGGGTGCGATCGGTCCGCGCACCCGTTGAGGACCATCTCGCTCAGATGCTCCAGCAAAGAGCCGCCCTCTTCGTCCCGTGGCGGCCCGGCATCGCGCCCCATGTGAGAAGAGCAATCCCCCCGCTCCGGGAGCTCCTGGGGAAAGCCACTGCTCTGCCGGTAGGGGAACCCGTCGCCCTCGCGCAGCCGCAGGCCGACGGCCTGCACCTGAGCGAAGTCCTTGATCGCCAGCATCACCTGACGCAGGGCAGAGCCGCCGTCACCGGTGCCGTTGAGGATCTCCAGGCAGCGCGCGGACAACTCGCGCTCGGCCTCGCTTCGCCGCCGCTCCGTCACGTCCTCGAAGATGACATAGACCTGATGGGGCGCCTGTTCTCCCGGCGCGAAGAGTGGGATGGCATCGATCCGGACCCAGCGCGGCGCCGTTTCGTGCGGGGCGACGATGCCCACGACCACACCCTCGACGGCGCGGCCCGTGCGCAGGGCAACCGTGGCGGGATGGGCCTCGCCGGGTATCTCCGAGCCGTCCTCGGCGAGAGCCAGCCAGGAGGGTGCCAACGAGGTTTGGCCTCTCATCTCATCCAAAGACAGCCCGAGGATTCTCTCCGCCGCGGGGTTGGCGTCGGTGATTGTGCCGTCTCGATCCTGGTAGAGCACTCCCTGCAGCATCGTCTCGAAGAGCCGCCGGTACCTCTCCTCGGAGGCCCGCAGCACCGCTTCGACCTCTCGTCGCGTCGCCACCTCCCCCTCAAGCTGGACCATCTTCTGCTCCAGCTTACGGATGAGGGCCTCGTTGTACTGGCGGAAGTACACCTTCTCATCGCTCTGCGGCTCCGCCGGCGGTGTCGCGCCGCCGACGCGGTGCTCCCGGAGGACCTCCGCGAGCATCTCGATCAGGGCGTCAGGGTCCTGGGGCTTGACGATGAACCGCTCCGCCCCCAGGTTCCTGGCGAACTCCTCATCCTTCGGGTCGGTATAGGTGGCGGTGTAGAAGACAAAGGGTACCCGGCCGAGCACGGGGTCCTTCTTCCATTGGCGGCAGAGCTCAAAGCCGTCCATGACCGGCATGAGAATGTCGGCGACGACCATGTCCGGAGGGTCCTGACGAGCGAGCTGTAGGGCCTCGGCTCCGTTGGCGGCCGTGGCTACCCGGTACCCATGCCCGCTGAGCAGGGCGTGTAGCATGTAGGTGTTCTGCGAATCGTCATCGACGATGAGGACATGCTCCATGGTTGCCTCTCAGATGCGGGAATCACCGGGGCAGGAAGGCCTCAACTTCATGGATGAACGTGTCGGGGTCGATGGGCTTTTCGATATAGCCGGAGCACCCCGCGTCGAGAGCGCGCTCGCGGTCGCCCACCATGGCGTAGGAGGTGACGGCGACGATGGGCACATGGGCGGTGGCCGGGTTGCGCTTCAGCTCGCCGGCCACGGCGTATCCGTCCATCTCCGGCAACTGGATGTCGAGCAGGATGAGGGCCGGGTTCTCGCTCTCGGCCAGGCCGATACCCTCGAGGCCGTCCTGGGCCTGCACCACCTGATGTCCGGCCCTCTCCAGCATGAAGGTGATCAGGTACATGTTCTGCTCGTTGTCCTCGATGACCAGGACGCGGTGCGCCATTCGCCCCTCCTATGCGTCTCCGATGGGCACTGAGAATGAGAAGGTGCTGCCCACGCCCCATTCGCTGGAGACCGTGATGCCGCCGCCCATCATCTCGACCAATCGCTTGCAGATAGATAGCCCCAGGCCACTGCCCTCGTGGTTGCGGGCCAGGCCGCTGTCCACCTGTCGGAAGGGGTGGAACAGCTCACCCAGGTCCTCGGGCTTGATGCCGATGCCCGTATCGATCACCCGGGTCACGAGCCGCCGGCCGGCGGGCGCGCACTGTACCCGGACATCACCGTGCTCCGTGAACTTCACGGCGTTATTGAGCAGGTTGAGCAGCACCTGCTCGAACCGGCGCCGGTCTCCCCGAATCTCACCCACCTCCGGCGCCAAATCGGCGGTCAGCGAAAGCCCCTTCTTCTCCGCCAACGGCGCCACGACGCGAGCCACCTTCTCCACAGACTGCCGCGCATCGAAGGGCAGGCACTCCACCTGCAACTGCCCGGCCTCGATCTTCGACAGGTCCAGGACGTCGTTGATCAGGTCCAGCAGGTGGTGGGCGCTGGTCTGGACCATTCCGAGCTGCTTGGCCTGCTCCTCGTTCAGGGGGCCGGGTAGTCCCTGCAGCAGGATGCCGGTGAAGCCGATGATCGAGTTCAGCGGGGTGCGCAACTCGTGAGACATGGCCGCCAGGAAGGCGGATTTGAGCCGGTCGGCGGATTCGGCCCGCTCCTTGGCCGTGGCCAGGTCCGCGGTGCGCTCCAGGACCTTCTGCTCCAGCTCGGCGTTGAGCCGCCGCAGTTGCTCCTCGGCCTCCCTGCGCTTGCTGATATCGGTCCCGACGCTGAGGATTCCCGAGACCTGGCCCTCGTCGTCGACCGCCACCTTGTTGGTCCAGGCGATCCACACCTTTTCCCCGTTGCGGCGGACGTTTTCGTTGATGTTGTGCTCGAAGGCACCGGGGCTGGCGCAGATATGGTCCATCATGGAGCGCATGTCTCGCCCCGTGCTCTCGGTCTCCGGCACGATGGTGCCGATCACATGGCGGCCGATGATCTCGGTCTCCGAGTAGCCGAAGAACCGCAGCCCGAACTCATTGAGGAAGGTGATCTCGCCGTCGCGGGTCAGGTGCAGGATGATGCTGTTGGCATGCTCGACCAGCTCGCGGTACTTGCGCTCGCTGTCCTGTAGCGCCTGGTTGAGGCCAGCCAGTTGTGTGTTTTGCTGGGTCAGAGCCCGGGTGCGGGCGCTCACCTGACGCCGGAGGGCGACGGCCCACAGCAGGCTGAGCAACAGGACCCCGCCGGCCGCCGGTCCCGCGATGCGTACCCACGGAGGAAGCGCGAAGCGGGTCTCCTGGCCGATCCAGCGCTCCAGGGATCGGTAGTACGCCGACCCCGGTGTGCTCTTGAGACGCACAAGGTGCCTGTCGATGGCCTGGAGCAGGTCTCCGTTGGCGCCCTTGGGGGCCGCGAAGAAGAGCGCGGAGGGGTTGAACAGTATTGCCGTGTTCTCCAGGCCGAACTGCCGGTAGTGCCTGGCGCCGTAGAAGTTGTTGGCGACGACCGCCGCGGCCCTGCCCTCGGCCGCCGCCGCGAAGGCGCTGCCGTAGTCCGGCTGCGAGAGCACCCTCACCTGCAGGCCGTACCCGGCCACGAGCTGCGCGAACGCCTCCTCCTGGACCGAGCCCTTCAGCACCGCGATGGTCTTCCCGTTGAGGTCCAGGATGGAGCGGATGCCGCTGTCTCGGGCGGCGTAGACCTGATCCCAGGATGACAGGACAGGGGTCTTGTGGAAGGAGTATCGGGCTTCACGCGCCGCGGTGAAGGCAACATCGGGCATCAAGTCGATCTCGCCACGGGCCAGACGCTGAAGCCCCTCCGCCCAGTCGCCCCGCACGTAGGAGAGCCGCCAGCCCTCGCTCTGCGCGATGGCCTCCAGGATATCGACGAAGATCCCCTGAGGCTGCCCGGCAGCGACCGAGAAGAGCTTGGGCGCGTTGTCATAGATGCCGACGCGCACTTGTCGTCCCTCGGCGTGCGCCACCGGCGACAACAGGAGCACAAGCCAGACTGCGGCCAGAACACAGCAGACCGCTGACCGCCCGGATGCCATGCCCATGGAGCTCGCGGTGCCCCTCGGACTGCCCCGGTGGCACCGCTGCCACCTGCCTGCAGGGGGCCTGCTCACCTTGTGTCTCCTGTCCTTGACAGTGCCGGTCGGCCCGGTCACGATCGGTCTGTGGCCCGTCTCGCGACGGGGCGCACCCAAGAACCACTCAATACCATCACTTCGACATCGCGGCCTTGAGACCTCTGCGGCAGGTGTACTGATCCGGGGTCGATGCCCGGCCGAGGTTGTCTCACCCCGGGAGGCGAACTGCCTGCACACGCCCGCGGGCCGCGCCCCGTCGTCAGGCCATGCGGCTTGCGGGCCATCGGACCTGGTGGTGTGGGGGAGGAAGACGACCCGATGGGCTTTCGCCCATCGCTAGCCCGGATTATTCATCACACGCCGTGTTGCCCCGCCGGGCGGCGCGCGACGCGTGCGGCGGGGCGCCGGCACGGGCTGAGGCGGGCCCCGGAGGCCCACGGAGGGGCCCCGGAGCGCCCCGCGA
>Ga0334883_1001417_pt1 | contig 35600 bp, 24 predicted proteins | sample GraSluR1_MG_6_FD_207230 | JGI IMG/M metagenome (GOLD analysis project Ga0334883, IMG submission 207230) | Sludge microbial communities from methane-producing bioreactor in Wageningen University, Netherlands - Granular Sludge_09_05-R1 | ecosystem: Engineered > Bioreactor > Anaerobic >...
AGGTAAGCACTCTCGACGGCCTGAGCCACGGAAGTGATTTCCGAAAACAGGCTCTGAATGTCGTTGAAAGTGATGGTATCCAGGGTGATCGAAGCCGAATTGGCCTCCGCAAAGGCAAACATCATCTTGATGAAGATGCTGTAAGCATTGGGGCCCAGCTTGTCTTTGGGGCTCTTCTGCTTGCCATACAGATAGGCGTAGGCCTTCAGATCAGCCTTATAATTCGCGCTGCACTCAGCGTAAATCGCGGCCAGATTCTTGGCGATATCGCCCATCAGGGAGTTGTTGTCGGTCAGGCGGGGCATCACCCATTTGCGCGCGATACACAAGGTGTCATCCTTGTAGCTGCCAAAGGTGATCTCATCGATGGTTCCGCTATAAGTAGCGATTCCGTACTTCAGTTTGACTTTCATTGTTCTATACCTCTTTTTTTAGTTTTGGCGTTTTGGCGTTTTGGCGTTTTGATGTGGTCGCGACCTCACACCTTACACCACATCCCTCATACCTCACACCTCTATCCTATACGGGCTACGGTTTGCACCTTTGGTTTAATGCCGCTGCCTCCTTTGGTTTAATGCCGCTTGATATGTTCATACATGCCGATGAATTCTGAACTTACAGCTATGTTCAGAGTAGCCATCGATCTTCGGGCGGCATTGACTTCAAACAGCGGGAATGGAGGAGTGAAGGGTGAACAGATAACAGAGAAGGCATGCACGCTGCTTGAACTCCTTCGCTTCGCTACGAAGTCCAAGGGTGGGAAACATGCTCGCTGCTTGAACTCCTTCGCTTCGCTACGAAGTCCAAGGGTGGAAGGCTATGGCGCTGTTTTCACCCATTCCAATTTGGAATGAAATGCTTGGAAGTCCGTTGGAATGCCTTCCAAACGCTTGATATCAATGATTCCGATCATATTGGAAGCTCTTCCAAACATTTTATACTTTGATATCCAATAGACAAATATCATCCTGCATATTGATTGGCCTCATAAAATATATGAGGAGGTTCAAGATGAACCCTATCACAACACCCACTCAGTCCCCTGACACCCGCAAGCTCACCGCAGGACGCAGCGTCCGCCAACCTGATCAGTACGAACACCTCTACATCGAGGATGTGATCGCCACCATCAAATACGGCATCTATCACGATCAGCTCCTCTCCGAAAGGATCGAGGATATCCGCGCGGAGAAGAATCCCGAAATTGCCAAAAACCTGAAGCATGGCCTGCCCTTCTTCACAGGTTCCTATTATGAAGGCAGTCGCCGCAACGCCAATGTCCGCTATGCGGCCTATGCCGTCATCGATCTGGATCACGTGCCAGATATTGAAGCAGCCAAGAATCTGGTAATGGAGCAGTTACCCTGTGCATTATGCGCTTTTCAAAGCGTGAATGACGGCGTGAAAATCGTGGTTGCTCTAAAGCCTGCCGTTGTGGATCAGGAGCGTTATCGCGCGATCTATGCGATTCTGCAGCAGCGGGTTGCGCAGATCACCGGCTTGAATCCCGATAGCACTCCGGATTGGGCGCGTGCCTGCTATTTCAGCTATGATCCCTTTCTGGTTTTCAATGAAGATTGCATCCCTTTTGACAGCGAGATCCCCCTTCCCGCCCAGCCGTCTAAACCTGCCCCCTGCCAACCGCAAGCTGCCCCCTTCAAACTGCCCCCTTCCGAAGATGATTATGCCCGCGCGGAACTGGTGATCAAAGCCCTCTCGACCATGTATATCCGTTATGAGGATTGGATCAAGACCGGTCTGGCCTTGAAGGCGGCTTTTGGCGAGCGCGGCAAGGCTTTGTGGCTGCTCTATGAAGGCAATCCCAATTACAGTGATGACACGCGTGAGCTGGAGCGCAAATGGCGTTCCTTCAGCTACACCGGCTCGGTGGGCATCGGCAGTCTGTTTTATGTGGGAGAGCGCTATGGAATCTGCTAAAACCCAGGCAAAACCAGCCCCCACCGCCCTGATCGCCAAACTGCAAGACCTGCATGATGCCAGCGATGCCAGCATTGCGGAGCTCTTTTGCAGCCTCAATCCGGATAACTACCGTTACATCCGAGACTCTGAATACTGGATGTATTGGAACGGCAAAGCCTGGATCCCGGACGTCAAACACCAGGAACTGCTCAATTGCCTGGGCCAGCTGCGGGACAGCATTCGCGGCCTGAACAGCTCGGCCAAAACCGATATCATCAACCAAATCCTCAACCGTCTCTCCGGCACACGCACCAAAGCGTGTGCCGTGACGGCCATCAGTCAATTGGCCAAAATCTCCACCCTTTCTTCAGATTGGGATGCCCATCCCCACCTGCTGGCCCTGGCTAATTGCGTTTATAACACCCAAACAGGCCAGTTCATCTCGATCCCGGCAGCCATCCGCAAGCTTTACCTCACCCAAAGCATTTCCTGCAAATATGATGCCGATGCCGAATGCCCGCAGTGGCTGGACTTTCTGAACACGATCTTTGAAGGTGATCAAGCCCTGATATCCTTCGTGCAAAAGCTTGCCGCGCTATCGCTTAGCGGAAACGTAAATGAAGAATTGCTGATCTTCGCGCATGGCGAAGGCGCCAACGGCAAGACCACTTTCCTCAATGTGCTCAGCCGCATCTTTGCCGATTATCATGTGGATATCGACCCCTCCATCCTGATCAAGAGCAGAGCCAATGATCAACGCCTGAAGCTGGAAAACACCGCCAATCTACGCGGGAAACGCCTGGCCACCGCCAATGAAATCCCCGAAATGAGCAGCTATGACGACAGCGTGGTAAAGCAGCTATCTTCGCGCGATCCAGTGCCTTACAAACAGATCTATCACTCCACCGGCAGCTTCATCCCCTCGCACGTGCTCTGGGTGCGCGCCAACCACAAACCCCGTTTCAATGTGAATGATGGCGGCATGCTGCGCCGCCTGGTGCTGATCCCCTTCGCCCACCATTTCAGCGCGGAAACCCGTATCAACCGCTATGAAGACGTTCTGAGCAAGGAAGCTCCCGGAATCCTGAATTGGCTGATCCAGGGCTGGCAGGATTATCGCCAGAATGGCCTGGGTGAATACCCCGCCAGCGTCTCTGTGGCGATGGAAGAATACCGCAACGAGTGCGACGTCCTGGCCCAATTCATGCAGGAAAGCTATCTCAAGTTGGATGGCACGAGCGTCCCCCTCAAAAACGTGGTGAGCGCGTTCAACACCTGGGCTCCGCAAAATGGCTATAAGGCCAGCAATTCCAGGGCTTTGGGGAAGCTATTGCGCGCGCATGGATACGATGTCCAGATTGGATGCGGCCACCAACGTCTGGTGGTGGATATAGCTCCGGTTTCCACCGATGATGAGCCGCATTAAGCTGTCCTTCCCAGCCTGGATTTGTGTACGTAGTGTACTAAGTGTACTAATTTCCTTATTGTGGTCTCCATAATGAATCCAAGGGTTTAGAGAATTATATAAGGATTTTGCTACACTTGCTACACTTGGTACACACTCTCGGAGTTTACATGAAAGCCATAGGATTCGACACGTCCCCGTGTCGAAACGGAACGGAGTTCCGCAAAAAAGTAAGCGACTCCGTCGCTTGTGCAGACGAGACTTCTGCAATCCTATCCCTCCGCTTTCATGGTCGGTAGCGAAAGCTGGCTTTCAGTTAAGTTCAAAGCCGTCTCCCTCGGAGTTCAAAGCACTACCCCAGTTTCGAGCCTATCTCCATTCTTCACAGTGCTTTGGACTTCGAGCAGCGGGATTGCTAATGTGGAAACGTCATCTTGACGTTTGATAGTAGAAGCGTCTTTTAGACGCTTGTTTGCTTCAGGATGAAGCATCTACCATTCATGCTTCAGGATGAAGCATCTACAATCAATCCCCGCTATTTCTTCTTTCTACTGTCCTTGTTTTCAGGCTTTTCATGCAGCAGATCATCATAATCTCTGGCATGCTTGATCCAGGTATCCACCAATCCCCCTTCCGGACGGTGGATTTCCAGCCCGATCAAGAGTTTCCCATCACTGCGTTTGATCGCGGGGCTATCCTTGCTCCAGCAATTGGGGAAGATCAGCCCAAAGAGCCGGTTAATCGACGTCACATCGTCTCTGGACGCGCTTTTGATGATCGAGGCTACCAGGGCATCATCTTGCTTGAGATGGCGCGCCACAGCGAGTCTGAAGAGCAGGTTCCGCGTTTTTGGGGTGATCTTGTCGCTTAGATTCCCGTAGATCGGCATATGCTTGATTTGGAGAGGCCGCTTGTCATATTTCACCTTGAGCGTCTCAAAATCCAGCGCCGCGCCCGCTTTGATTGGCTGTGCGATCCAGATCCGAAAGCAGACCTTATCCCGCTCAAAGCTCGCCCTGATCTCATCCACGCCCTGGAAGGCCTTTTCATCCGCGCTGGATTCATCCTCCGTTTCGGGGCTTATATCCTGCTCTGGCTCAGCATCTTTCTCATGGGAGTATTGATTCAGATAATCCTCCGCGCTCAACATATAACGGCTGAGGTCTTTTTTACCGACATAGGAATCGATGATCGCGGAGCAGGATGTAGCTGCCCTTTGTAGCTTGAGATTCTGCCTTTGTGAGAGTTTTGTGCGAACTTCCTTCTTCAATGTGTCCCGATCCCCGCAATAATCACCGCAGTCAAAAGATTGGGATATCAGAAGCCAGAGATAGGCCATTTCGTGATCAACCGGAAAGAGCTCATCCGCCAGATGAATCTTTGCCAGCTCGACCATGGCCTTGCCGCAACGCCTGAGCGCAGCCTGGTAAAACAGCCTGTAAGCCTGAGTATAATCTTCGCAGACACCATATCCCTGATTGAGCATTTGCGCGAAGCGGAAAGTGGCCGAATAGCGTGTCTCAGGTTCATTGATCCAGGCGTTTTCCATGCATTTAGCCGCTACCTTTCGATTCGGTCTGAGCAACAGCCCATGGCTTAGATGGCCATCATTGTATAAATCTGCCAGTTTATAGTACGCCCAATAATGATTATGCCTTGCGGCTATCTTATAATTCGCAAGTGCTTTCTTATAGTTCACTTCGCAGCCCGTTCCGTGCCACTGCATTTCGGCTATTTGATAGTAGGCATCAGTAAGCTCAATATCGCGTGAATTGTCAATCACTTTGGTGATGGACTCGAGTAATGCATAAGCTCTGCTCTCCTCGCTATCCATTAGCATCATGGCCAATCGATACATCGCAAGATAGTGTCCCTTACTCGCAGCCTTTTGAAGCCACTTTTCTGCCACAACTCTGTCAAACATACCTGAATCACTGCTATAATACAGCATTCCAATCCAATAGATCGCATCGATGTTACCAATCTCCACCAGACGCTTGTACAGCGCAATTATTTCTTTAGCCACGGGTTCTCGTTTTTCGTAATCGCGTTCTCGCATGTAGTTTTCTAAACACCCCGCTTCCCAAAACAACTGCTCTGCCAATGCTATCTCTTCCGCGCTTGCTTCATGATCCCACATCGTTTTCGTGGCCTCCTGTCTCATAATTCTGAGACCCAGATTTCTGATCCCGATAATTCAGTCAACCTTATTTCTTTCCACCCTTCGGAGTTCAAAGCCGTCTCCCTCGGAGTTCAAAGCACTTCTCAGATTACAAGCTTATATCCATTGTACACAATGCTTTGGACTTCGAGCAGCGGGATTGCTAATGTGGAAACGTCATCTTGACGTTTGATAGTAGAAGCGTCTTTTAGACGCTTGTATGCTTCAGGATGAAGCATCTACCATTCATGCTTCAGGATGAAGCATCTACAATCGCATACCCGCTGTTTGTAGTCAATGCCGCCCGGAGATCAAGGGCTACTCTGATCAGAGCTGTAACTTCAAGATTCATCGGCTAACCTGAATCAATCAAGCGGCATTAACTCCAAAGGTGAAAGCGGCAATAAACCAAAGGTGCCCTCTGTCAGCTTGCCTGCCCCTCGCAAATCCCCTGAATACTTCCCGAACCGGGCTCGGGAACTATTCGACAGACTCGCCAAAGCCGTAGCCCGTATTAGTTATGAGGTATGAGGTGTGAGGTGTGAGTCGCTTCACGCATAACGCATAACGCATAACGAAACAACGAGGTAAAAAAAATGAACGTGCTTTTCAAAAACATTCTCAAGGCATATAGTGGCAAGTGTGACGGCTTGGTTTATTATTACAATTCGCGCCTGGATCGGGTGCTTTGTCGCCGTCACGTGATCCCCAAGGCCACCGCGCAAAACGCGCGTATGACCCTTGTATCCAAGAACTTGAGTGCCCTGGCTCCCTCGCCGGATTTCATCACGGATCTGAAGTATTACGCGGCCATCCAGCGCGAGCGGCAGCTGAATTGGCGCAACGTCTATATGAAGCTGATGTTTGCCCTCCAGCGGCTTTACAATGTTGATCTGGCAACGCTCACCAGAGCGGAGATTGAGGCGCAGGAATTGCCCTGTCGTAGCGTGAAACAGGCAATTCAGGCCGGCTTGCTCGATCCCGTACCCGGCTATGAGCGACTGGATGCCTTGTTTTAGGGCAGCCCCCCTTGGAGTTGCAAGCGCCATCCCAATTCATTGAAGCCAAATCATCTGCGCGCGTCTCTCAATTCCTCATCGGAGCCGAGGATTTCGCGCGCTTACGACTTCAAGCAGCGAGCATGCCTTCCACCCTTGGACTTCGTAGCGAAGCGGAGGAGTTCAAGCAGCAGGAACGCTAATGTGGAAACGTCATCTTGACGTTTGATAGTAGAAGCGTCTACCATTCATGCTTCAAGATGAAGCATCTACCATTCATGCTTCAAGATGAAGCATCTACCATTCATGCTTCAGGATGAAGCATCTACAAATCGCGATCCCGCTGTTTGAAGTCCATGCCGCCCCGTAGAGCGAAGGCAGGAATGAGTTTGATGTATGTCCATAAATCGAAGGCATGCATACACTTATCAAGCGGCATGAACTCCAAAATGTGGGCAGAAACTGCTTGACAATATCTGCGCATATATACAATGACATTTATGAGGTATAGATAGATGAAAGACAAGGCTATAGAGATGATCACACAGAGCTATCCCCGTCACGCGGGGAGCAAGATTCTCACGCTATTGAGCGAGTGCCCGAACCGGCCGATCTTGAGCACAGTGATCGAGCTGGCGCTCACGCGGAAGATGACGGTTGCGGAAGCGGAGCAGGGGTATTATCATCCCGTGGGGATGCCTTTGACGGATGCGCAGACTTTGCGGGAGCTTAACCGGCGCTTGATCCGTCTGAACGAGCTGAAGGCGCAGTATCTCAGGGACAGGCAGGAGCAGAGCATTGTTAACGAAGATGAGAGCAGCCCCTTTGACGCGGAGATCAAAGCGCTGATCCGCTATCGCAAAGAATGCACCAAGCCCTGGGGCGCGATCAAGAATAGCGATGATGAGCTGCGCAAGGCTTATAGACGGCATTACGCTGCGATCCAAAGGCTTTTTGCCAGAGCAGAGCGGGATGGACAGCATGAGGCAGTAGCCATCGTGAGACGCAGCTTGAGGTTGGGGTATGAGAGTGTGGTTAGTGGTTAGTGGTTAGTGCTTAGGGGTTTTAGAGTTTTAGGGTTTTAGGGTTTTGCGATGCGCGGCCTAATCGTAAATCGTAAATTGTAAATTGTAAATCGTAAATTGTAAATCGTAAATCGTAAATCATCACACAAAGAGGATCTTCGTGGACTTCAGGTATTTGTGCTCCAGCACGCGGCAGAATTGTTTCATCAGGTTGCGGCGGATTTCCAGGTCTTTGGGCAGGGCGGGATCCTGGTGTGCGTCATTGATCTTGGTGCCCACCACGAATTCGATGATATCGCTATCCAGCAGGATGCGCATCAGGCGTTTGACGGCGTTATCCGGCATTTCGTCCAGCACCGCGTCTTCTTCCAAAGCGCGCAGGGCGCGGGACAGGGTGATGGTGCCTTCGCAGACGAGGTCAAAGCCTTTCATATCCGCTGTGGGCGGGATTTCTCCGCCGCTACGGATTTCCTTGAGATTGACCTTGATAGATTGATTCAGTTCCCTTGAAAGGATGGCCGCAGTGGTTCCGCCACAGATGATCTTTTTGCCGCTAAACTCAGTCGCGATCTGGGCTAAGACCGGGTCATGCTCCTTTTTGTAAGGCGGGCCGGTGATCAAGAGTGTGCGGCGGGGATTTCGGAGATAGAGCGCGGCGCAGGTGGTGTCGTCCGCGGCAGTATTGCCGTCATATTCACGCGCTTTGAGGGCCAGACGCTTGGAGATTTCGCCCGCGGAGATGGAGGGATTGGCCTTTAAAAGAGAGATCAGATAGGCTTCCACGCCCTTTTCCTGCCAGCCCAGCGGGAGATGAGGCAAGCCCATCCCGGATTGGGTGACGCCATCGGAATAATACACGATGCGATCTTCCGGCTGAAGACAAATCTCAGAATAATATAGATGGCTCTTGCGAAAGCTCTTGATGGGGATTTCCTGCTTTTCGACAGGGATGATCGCGGAATCACGCAGCAAGGCATAGGGCGGATTGTCGTGTTCGATGATGCGGATATGGCCGTCATACTTGGCATCGATGATGGTGAAGGTGCTATAGCCGATGTGGCGATAGGAACAGACGGGAAGGGTCTCCAGGATGATCTCCGCGGCGCGTTTGATATCCATTTTGGAGGCCATGAAGCCCGCGGCCATGGTGGTGGTGAGGGTAGCTAACACACTGGCTTTGATCCCGCTACCCAGGCCATCGGCCAACACACAGATGATGCCATCCTCAGTTTTGACGCTGTAAAAGCTATCGCCACAAGACTGATATCCGTGCTTGCAAATCTGGTAGTAATCGGCTTCCAGGAAGTATTCCATCAGTCGTTTTTCCCAAAACTCTTGACGATGGACGAGAGCAGCACTTCGCTATCGGCGGCGTTTTCGCCCAAAAGAAAGGCGATCTGCTGCACGGTGGAAAGGTTTTTGCGCATCACTTCGTTGGCTTTGTCGATGATCTGTTCGCGCTGGATCACGGGTTCGGTGATGTCCTGCAAGATACCGCCCAGGACTTGATGTTTCTGGATGGAAAAGAGGGTGAGGCGGATGATCCTGCCCTTCTGACGGATGTCCTGCACGCTGGCTTCAGTGCCTTCTCTGAGGGCTTTGGCAAAGAGTTCGTGGAAGTCGATGATGCGCTCCAGATAGGCTCCTTCGAGATCAGGATCGGCTTCTGAGACGATGCTCGCGTCCCCGCCAATGATCTGGATGAAGCGGGAATTGGACTCGATGATCTTGAGGTTTTCATCCACGATGACCACGCCGGAAGGCATGGCTTTGATCAAGGCAGCAGCTTTGTTTTGCGCCAGTTTGCGCAAGTAGGAAACGCACATCGCCGGCTCCGCTTTTTCCTCGATCAAGGCAGCGGCGAACTCCCGACAGGTGTCATAGCCGCAACCACCACAATTCAGCTCTTCCTCATGGCGTTTTTTGCCGATCTTGAGCAGGGCAGCGGCGATCTCGGCCTTGGAATAGCTATTTTGCTTGATCTCCCGATTGCGAAAATGAGCCGCGATATCAAGGCTTTGAGCTGCCCGGGCAGGGGGAGCCTGAGGGGTGAGTCGCTGGATCTTGTAGCGTTTCTGAGCAGTGGAACCGCGTTTGGTGACTCCGGGGCCGTTCACGCAGCCACCGGTGCAGGCCAAAGTCTCGATAAAGACAGGGCAATCAAAGCTCTCCACTTCCAGCTCGTCCAGGGCTTCGATGATCTCGCGCACGCCGGAAAAGCTCATGTAGAGCGTGTTCCGCGGAGCGTCATAGAACTTGATGCCTTTGATCATCCCGCCGTCAATGGGATATAGTCCGCCTTCTTCGGCCGAGCCCAGAGTGAAGGATTGAGCTGTATCCAGCGCGCTCCAATCGATATTGCGGATATTGAACCAACGCCTGAGATCGGTGAAGGTGAGCGCGACATCAAAGCTGCCTTCAGCTTCGTTCTTTTTGGCCACGCAGGGCCCGATGAAGACCACGCCGATGTCTTCGCCCAATGCGGCTTTGAGCATCTTCGTATGAGCCTGGAGCGGCGAAACCACAGGCGTGATATGGGGCACCAGATGTGGATAATATTGCTCGATGAGATGCACCACGCTGGGGCAGGCAGATGAGATCAAAAGGGGGTTCGTGCCCTCGCGCAGAAGCCCGGCGCAGGAAGCCGAAACCTCCTGCGCGCCCAAGGCTGTCTCTGATACACCGGCAAAACCCAGACTCTTGATGGCGGCGATCAATCTGCCGCTGTCAAGGCCGCTAAACTCCGTCCGAAAGGTGGGAGCGAGGGATACATACACTCTGCTTTTTTGTTTGAGGAGTAACATCGCTGCCTTCAGATCGTCCCGAATCTTCTTTGCGCCAACGGGACAGACCTCCGTGCAACGTCCACAGAGGATGCAGGCTTCGGCCATGACCTGAGCGCTGCCATCGATCACCCGGATCGCCTTCACGGGGCATTCGCGCACGCATTTGTAGCAATCCTGGCACTGGGTCTTTTCGGTGTATATAGGTTTGTTCATATCTCTAAGAGCTCTTTCTTTAGTATCTCCGGCAGAGCATCGCTTTGCACTTCGTGATACTCGGTGCCGTTGATGGTGATGTTTGGCCCCGCCGCACAGTTACCCATGCAAAGTGAGCCTTCGATGTGCACGCTGTCACTGATCCCGTGACTGCGTAGGAACTCTTCGATCACTTTCAGGTTCTCACGGTTTTCCCGCGCGAAGCAAGAGCTTCCCATGCATATCAGGATGTTCTTCATTTGATTCTTCTTTCAGCTTCCTGGCTGATGAGTTCTTTGATCTGAGCGAGCTCGGCACGGTGGATCACAGCGTCACCCACCGCCACGTTTGGCCCTTTGTCGCATTTTTCGCTACAGAAGGTGGCCGCGATGTCAAAGTAGTTCCCCCAGGCGTTTTCTTCCACCATTTGCAGGGTCTTGGCCAGGATGTCCTGCGAACCTCGGAGATAGCAGGATGTGCCCACGCAGACGCGGATTTTGCAGCGATCTGTGCCTTCTCCGCTGGAGAGGGTCAGTTCGTCATCATCAATGCGTTTACGGTGCTTATAGGCCGTGTGTAAGAGCTGGTGGGCTTTGTGGCTGTTGGGTTTTTCCAAGAGCGCTTCATAGAGTTCGCCGATGAAGGGATTGTCCTGCGCGCGGTGCATAGGCATGGTCTTATCCGCGTGATACAGGGATGAGGTGCGGGAAGTGCGCTGCTTTTGGGTGCTGATGATGGGTTGACCCGCTCCGCCCACGCAGCCGCCGGGACAGGCCATCACTTCCACGATGTCATATTCAGCTTCACCGCTCTGGATTTTGTCGCAAAGCTCTTGCGCGTTTTTCAGTCCATGCACCACCGCCATCTTCAGGTTGCCATCGGCCAGGGTGGCTTCACGTAAGCCGGATGTCCCGCGAACTTCTTGCAGGACGATGTTTTCCGGAACGGGGATATTGAACTTGTCCGCAGCATAACGCAAGACCGCTTCGGACACGCCACCGCTATTGCCAAAGATCATGCCAGCGCCGGTGGCAAAACCCATCGGCAGATCCATGGATTCGGGTTCCAGAGCGTCAAAATCGATGCCTGCTTCCTTGATCATGCGGCCGATTTCCTGAGTGGTGAGCACGATGTCCACATCGGGAGTGCCCTCATGGGTGAACTCAGGGCGTTTGCATTCATACTTCTTGGCCGTGCAAGGCATGATGGATACTACCACAAGGTCTTTTTTGTCCACTTTCAGGGTCTGAGGCAAACGCTCTTTGGCGATCGCTCCAAACATCTGTTGCGGAGAGCGGCAACTGGAAAGATTGCCTAAAAGCTTGGGGTAGCTCTGCTCCGCGTATTTGACCCAGGCGGGGCAGCAGGATGTGAAGATGGGCAGCTTTTCGCCACGGCTTTTGCGAGCGATAAACTCATTGGCTTCTTCCACCACGGTGAGGTCTGCGGCAAAGGCGGTGTCATAGACTTGATCAAAGCCGATCATGCGCAGGGCGGCGACCATTTTGCCGGTGGTGAGATCATTGGCGGGGAGATTGAACATCTCGCCCAGGGCAACGCGAACAGCGGGGGCGATCTGAGCCACAACGGTCTTTTGCGGATTGTGGATGGCTTCCCAGGCTTGAGGGATGTGGCTCTTGACCACGATGGCACCCGTGGGACAGACAGCCGCGCATTGACCGCAATTGACGCAATCCACCTGCGCCAGGCTCTTGCCATAAGCAGCGGAGACGTTCACGTTCTGGCCACGAGCGGCAAAATCAATCGCGCCAATGCCTTGCACTTCGTCACAAAAGCGCACGCAATCACCGCAGAGCACGCATTTATTGGGGTCGCGCACCAGGCATTCACTGCCCAGATCCTTCGGCTTCATCTCCCGCGTTCTGCGAAAACGCACTTTGTCGATGCTAAGGCGGTTTGAGATATCACGCAGCTTGCAATCTGTGGCACGGCGGCATTTGGTGCATTCCTGATCGTGATTGGCCAGGAGCATTTCCACGATGGTCTTGCGCAGTTTGAGGATCTGGCTGGTGTGGGTCTTGATCCGCATTCCTTCAAAAGGTTCTGTGGAACATGAAGTTACCAAACCTCTGCCTTCCACTTCCACCATGCAGAGACGGCAAGCGCCATAGACGCTGAGCTCGCTGTGATAGCAAAAGGTGGGAATCTCGATATGAGCTTTGCGGGCCAGAGCGAGGATATTGGTCTCGCCTTCCCACAGGATCGGACGGTCGTTTATATAGATGTATTTTTCCATTTTTTGTGTTCCCCTTAGCTGATAGCTTTGAATTTGCAGGTAGTGATGCAAGCGCCGCACTTGATGCAGAGCATGGGATCGATCACATGAGCTTGTTTGACTTCACCACTGATGGCACCCACCGGGCAGACGCGTTTGCAGAGCGTGCAACCACGGCAGAGAGCGGGATCAATCGCGATCGGGCTCAAGGCCTTACAGGTCTTGGTGGGGCAATACTTGGCCTTCACGTGAGCTTCATACTCTTCACGGAAATAACGTAGAGTGGAGAGCACAGGGCTGGGCGCGGATTTACCCAGGCCACAGAGCGAGGTGAGCTTCACCGCTTCGCCGGCTTCGGCTAAAAGCTCCAAGGTCTCTTCGGTGCCTTCGCCATTGGTGATATCTTCCAGCATTTCCAGCATCTGACGCGTCCCTTCACGGCAGGGTACGCACTTTCCACAGGATTCGTGCTGGGTGAAAGTCATGAAGTATCGGGCAGTCTCCACCATGCAGGTGCTGTCGTTCATCACCACCATACCACCGGAGCCAACCATGGCACCGATCGAGCCCAGAGAATCAAAATCCAGCGGGAGATCAAGGTGTTCACGGGTAAGGCAGCCACCGCTGGGGCCTCCGATCTGCACGGCCTTGAAGGCATCGTTATTGATCTTGCCGTCTTTGTCCAATACCCCGCCACCGATCTCAAAGACGATTTCACGGATGGTGGTGCCAAAGGGCACTTCGATCAGACCGGTATTGGCCACGTGGCCGGTCAAGGCAAAAGTCTTGGTACCGGGGGATTTGGCCGTTCCCACTTTACGGTAGTTTTCCGCGCCTTGTTGCAAAACGATGGGCACCAAAGCCAGGGTTTCCACGTTGTTGATCACTGTGGGCTTGCCAAAGAGTCCTTTTTGAGCAGGGAAGGGCGGCTTGGGGTTGGGCATGCCGCGTTTGCCTTCGATCGAGGCCAATAATGCAGTCTCTTCACCGCAAACAAAGGCACCCGCACCTTCCATCACGTTGATGCGGAAGCTGAAGTCGGTGCCAAAGATATGGTCGCCCAGGATGCCGTATGCTTCAGCAGTCTGGATCGCTTCACGAATGCGAGAACAAGCCAGCGGATATTCCATGCGCACATACACATAGCCTTCATCCGCTCCAATGGCACGGGCAGCGATCAACATGCCTTCGATCACGCTGTGGGGATTGCCTTCCAGGATGCTGCGATCCATGAATGCGCCGGGGTCACCCTCGTCTCCATTGCAGACTACATATTTCTTGGCGTTATCTTCTACGCGGGCAAAGTTCCATTTCAAACCGGTGGAAAATCCGCCACCCCCACGACCCCGTAAACCGCTTTCCTGATATATCTTGCACAGCTCTTCCGCGCTGTATCTGCTATATGCGTCACGAGCGGCAAAGTATCCGCCATGCGCGATGTATTCACTGATGTTTTCGGGATCCACGTTTCCGCAATCCTTGAGGCCGGTGCGCTGCTGTTTGGTGTAAAAGGGGATCTCCCCCACGCCCTTGTATGCAGTTCCGGTGGCGGGATCATGATAGAGCAAGCGTTCGATGACTTCATCTTTCACAATGCTTTTGGCCACGATCTCTTCGGCATCTTCCGGTTTCACATGGCCATACATGATGCCATTGGGCTCGATGGTCACGAGCGGGCCTACCTGGCAAAAGCCCTGACAGCCGCTACCCACCATATATACATCGTGATGCTTGTGTTCTTTGGGATCGTCGCTTTTCAGCGAAACGGTCACTTCCAGACCACTGAGGGCGATGGCGTTTTTCAGCGCGTCAAAGACTTTCATGGAACCGTTGGCGATGCAGCCGGTTCCGGCGCAGACCACGATTCTCTTCTCGCACAGGGCACGAGCAGCGTTGTAGTTTTCGCGAATTTGTTCCAGCTTAGGCATTTCCTTTCTCCTCTGCGTCAATTTTGTCGATGATGGCAAGAGCTTGCTCCGGCTTCACCTGGCCATAGACTTCGTCATCCACCACCAGAACGGGAGCCAGACCGCACGCGCCCAGGCAGGATACCGTCTCAAAGGTGTACATCATGTCATCAGTGGTGATCTTCTTGGCTGTAAGATGCAAGCGCTCACGAATGGCATCGATTACGGCTGATGAACCGCGCACGTGGCAAGCGGTGCCATCACACATTTTGAGGATGTGTTTACCCTTTGGTTCCAGCGAAAAGTGGCTGTAAAAGGTTGCTACGCCATAGAGCCTGGCCGGTGATACACCCAGCGAGGTGGCGATAAAAGTGAGCACTTCCTGAGGAAGATAGCGATATTCTTCCTGAACTGCTTGCAAAATGGGGATTATCTTGGTCTCGCTGCGGTCAAAGCGATCCAAAATCTCCATTACCTTGTTGAAGCTGTGGGCTGCTGAGTAATCTGAACTCATTGTTACTCCTGTATATGTTTTTTTTATGTATTTCGGGAATCAGTGGTTTTGACGCACTTTCTTTAGGTCGGATTGTGGGGATGATAACTTAGCTGTTCTGGTAGTGCAAACGCTCGGCTACGCGCCTCGATAATACAGCCAGAGATGAACTCATGTCGATGTTTTCCACGATAATATGCTCCGGAAGATTCAAGCGCACGGGGGTGAAATTCCAGATCGCGATGATGCCATTGGCTACCATCTTATCGGCAATGCCCTGCGCTGCTTCAGCAGGCACAGTGAGGATTCCAATGTGCACATGCAAGCGGGAAAGCAGGTTTTCAAACTTATCCATGGAGTGGATCAAGATGCCCTGATAATAAGTCCCAGCCAGATCAGGATTGCTATCGAAGGCCGCGATGATGCGCAGCCCCTTTTTGCTGAGCTCAGAATAACCCATCAGAGCTTTGCCCAAATGCCCCACGCCTACCAAAAAGCAGGAAGAAATGTCGTTCCAATTCAGGCATTCTTCGATCGCCTGGATCAGGGTATCGATCTTGTGCCCAATCTTGGGAACGCCCACCACACCGGTGAAAGCAAGGTCTTTGCGCACCTGGGTCATGTGCACATCGGTGAAGACGGCAATCTTGGTGGCAGAAACCATCTTGAGACCGGCCTTCTTGAAGCGGTACAAGGCTTCCAGGTATTGGGGCAAACGCTTGAGCGTGAGTAACGGTATAGCTTGCATTGGATCTCCTTGTTTGGGCAATCTGAGTATCTGGTGTCGATATTTTCGTATCGGGTAATTCTGTCAAGAGAAATCTACTCTGATTTTATCGATATATGGCTATGTGGTTGTTTTGGCGATACTTAGAGTAGCGGTATCCATGCCGACACGCACTCAAACTCCTCCTGTTTGCGTGATTAGGCAGCCACCACTCAATCACACCTAACACCTCATCCCTCAGACCTCAGACCTCAGACCTCAGACCTCAGACCTCACAATCCGGTTGACAGATTTCGCGTCCTGATTTTACTGGCAAGCATACAGGGGTGCTGAAGCATTGACTTCGGCTGAGATCATACCCTTTGAACCTGATCCGGATAATACCGGCGCAAGGAAGTAACCAAACTCCACTTGCTGCCCTCACAGAGGGATTGTGCTCTTAAGAAAACCCCTGAAATAACCGAGAAAAAGGGGAAGACCATGGAGCTACAAATCTCCAAAGCCATCACCGAAGCCTGGTTTGCCAAGCTTCACAATCACTTAGACAGCGAAGTCATCATCGTCGGAGCCGGTCCATCCGGTTTGCTTTGCGCGGCAGAGCTCTCAGCCCGAAAGATCAAAACCACACTCATCGAAAGCAAACTCGCTCCCGGAGGCGGGATGTGGGGCGGAGCCATGCTCTTCAATACCATCGTCATTCAAGCGCAGGCCATCCACATCCTGGATAAATACAGTATCCGTTATCAGGAATCTGGAGATGGACTATACACCGTTGATGCCGCTGAAGCCACTGCAGCGCTCATCTATCACGCTGCCCACAATGGCGCTGCCATCTTCACCGGCATTGCCATGGAAGATGTATTGGTGAAAGACGACTCCGTCTGTGGCGTGGTGGCCAATTGGACACCCGTGAAGCGTCTGGATATGCATGTGGATCCGCTCTCCTTCACTTCCCGCTATGTGCTGGACGCTACCGGTCATCCCTGCGAAGTGATCAATGTGCTCACCGCTAAAAACGGCGTAAAGCTCAATCTACCTTCAGGCAAGATGATAGGCGAACGCTCGATGAATGCCGAAGCGGGTGAAATAGCCTGCGTGGATTACACTTCCCAGGTCTATCCCGGTCTCTATGTATCTGGCATGGCAGCCTGTGGCGTGAGCGGCAGCAACCGCATGGGCCCGATCTTTGGCGGTATGTTGCTCTCCGGAGTCAAGGCAGCCAATCTCATCGCGCAAGCTCTGGGCAAAGCGCAATGAAGGATTTTGGCCTATACATCGTAATGACCGCTCCCACTTTGGGTTATCACGCTTTCACCGAAACTTGCGTGCAGGAAGAAGTGCCCATGCTTCAGCTGCGCGAAAAAAACCTCTGTGATCCCAAGCTTTTGGAGCTTGCTCGCGACCTGGCGCAAATCACAAAAGGCAGCAAGACTCGTTTCATCATCAACGACCGGCCTGATATCGCTGCGCTTTGCGATGCTGACGGTCTGCACTTGGGTCCGGAAGACATCGCCTGGCAGGATGCGCGCCACCTTCTTCCCAAAGGCAAGATATTGGGAGTTTCCACCCACAGCATGACTGAAGCACAATCGATGATCCGGCAATGCAAAGCAGAAGCTGAGGGCTACAGACCTGATTACATGAGCTTTGGCCCCATCTACCCCACCGTGGCCAAGGCTATCCCCGATCCGCCTTTGGGCACTGCGCTCCTAAAGCAACTGATGCCATCCGCCATCATCCCCATAGTCGCCATTGGCGGCATCTTCAGGCATAATCTCTCCGAAATCCTCAGCAATGGTGCCCGCAACATCTGCATGATCCGCTACTTTGGAGCAGCCGTCAGCAGCAGCGAGTTAAGCCACAAAATCCATAACATCAAATCAGCCTTACAGGAGGCAATATCATGACTCAATTAGCACACGCCAAAGAAGCCCTGCTTACTCCCCAAATGGAAGCCGTCGCCAAAGATGAACATCTTGACGCGCAAGAGCTTATCCGCCTTGTCGCAAAGGGCGAAGTAGTGATCCCTCACAACAAAAATCGCTCAGCTAAAGCCATCGGTATCGGCACGAGGATGAGCACCAAGATCAACGCCAATATCGGCACTTCTGACATCGAGTGTGATCTTGCGAAAGAACTTGAGAAATTGGCTTTATGCACGAAATTCGGAGCGCACGCAGTGATGGATCTCTCCACGGCCGGAGACCTGAAAGAAATCCGACGGATTATGCTGGATGATAGCGCTCTGATCCTGGGCACGGTGCCCATCTACGCCGTTGCGGCTGAGCTGGACAGACAGGGCAAGGACATCCGCAGTTTCGAGCCTGAGATGCTCTTCACCGAGATCGAAGCCCAAGCTGAACAGGGAGTGGACTTTATGACCGTGCACGCCGGAATCACACAGTGGAGCGTTCAGGCTCACGACATGAAAGATCGCCTTGTGGGCATCGTGAGTCGTGGCGGTTCGCTGCTCAAACGCTGGATGCTCTTCACAGGGCAAGAAAACCCACTCTATCAGGACTATGACAGATTGTTAGACACCTGCTACAAACATGACGTAACGCTCAGCTTGGGTGATGGTTTCCGTCCCGGTGCCATACGTGATGCCACTGATGCTACGCAGGTTTCGGAACTCATCGTTCTGGGCGAATTGGTCAAACGCGCTCGCGCTCGCGGAGTGCAGGTGATGGTGGAAGGCCCGGGCCACGTGCCATATCAGAACATCGTGGCCAATGTGCAGCTGGAAAAGCGGCTGTGCGACAATGCTCCTTTTTACGTCTTAGGGCCTTTGCCCACGGATTTTGCCAGTGGTTATGATCACATCAGTGGCGCTATCGGTGGCGCGCTCGCAGCCTCTGCCGGAGCAGATTTCCTCTGTTATCTCACTCCCGCGGAGCACCTTTGTTTACCGGATCTGAACGATGTGAAACAAGGCATCATCGCTTCGCGCATAGCCGCCCATATCGCTGACATCGCCAAGGGCTATCCTCAGGCGCAAGAGATCGACGATGCCATCGCAAGCGCGCGCAGAAACATGGATTGGCAAACGATCTTCCGCCTGAGCGTGGATCCTGAACTGGCGCAAAAGCGCAAATCTGAGACATCCAGCATGATGAATGACCGCTGTAGCATGTGCGGCAATCTCTGTGCCATCAAGACCGATAAGGAAAATGAACTTGGCTGAACCCTTTCTGGCCGTCATCGGTAGCATGGACAGCAGCGGTGGCGCGGGTATCAATCAGGATATCCGCGTCGCCGCTTTTATGGGATTTCAGCTTCAGACCTGCGTCGCGGCGCTCAGTTTGCAGGATAGTGATGGCCTCAAAGCCATCTACCCTGTTGATCTCATGGTGTTTCAAGCGGGCTTGGAAGAACTCTTGGAAAATCCATCCCTGAAGTATCTGAAGATAGGCGCGTTGGGAAACTCTGTGCAAATGCAATTGCTTTTAGATGGGCTCTCCCACGAGCAACAATTCCCTGTGATCCTGGATCCGGTGATCAAAGCCAGCAGGGGACTCAAATTCGTGGATGATGAGGGATTGCCCTTGCTCCGTGCCCTGGCTGCTCGTGCGGATTTTGTCTGCCCCAACTTACCGGAATTGGAACTGCTGACCCAAAGCCGGATCGGCACGATTGATGAGGCTATTCAAGCAGCTCAGGCCTATTGCGAAGCTCACGGAACCACAATCCTGGTCAAAGGCGGTCATGCCAAGGGAACTACCCTACAGGAAGCCCTGGTGAGTCCCCATAGCGTGAGCCGATTCAGTTCTATAAAGCAAAACTGGAGCTATACTCATGGCACAGGCTGCGCTCTGGCCACAGCGTTTATGTGTTATCTGGCGCAGGGGGAAAGCCCTGAAACTGCCTTCCAATCTGCCTCGGCCTGGGTGAGAAACTATTATCAGGGACTAAACTCACACCTAATCCCTGCCTACCCAGATACGCTCATGATACGGTCATGATACGGTCATGAAAATCACGGCATCATGACCGTATCATGACCGTATCTAAGTAGGGATGGAGTTGAAGGTGAAAGGCGCATCCCTCGGGGTTTACATGAAAGCCATAGGATTCGACACGTCCCCGTGTCGAAACGGAACGGAGTTCCGCAAAAAAGTAAGCGACTCCGTCGCTTGTGCAGACGAGACGTATGCAATCCTATCCCTCCGCTTTCATGGTCGGTAGCGAAAGCTGGCTTTCAGTTAAGTTCATGCCGCTAATGCCGGCCTGTATGCCATCAAAACTTGGAGGATACGATAAACTATAGCAAGCTCGAGAACTTGGGGCAGCATGGACTTCGAGCAGCGAGATTAGGGATTGTAGATGCTTCATCCTGAAGCATACAAGCGTCAAGATGACGCTTCTACTATCAAACGTCAAGATGACGTTTCCACGTTAGCGTTCTCGCTGCTCGAAGTCGAAAGCGCATGAAATCCCCCGCTTCGATGCGGGACTCAAGAGATGAGCGTAGTTGGCTTGGCTTCAATGAATTGGGATAGCGCTTTCAACTCCGAGGGAGGCGATTGCTCCGCTATGAAGAAAAAGGGCTGCACGAAGCAGCCCTTTGAGACAAGTCACTCATGACGGTTAATGCATAACGCATAACGCGTAACGCTTAACCGTTTATTCCATCAGCAACATCTTGCGGGTAGAAGTGTAGCTGCCGGCTTTGAAGCGATAGAAATACACTCCGCTGGAGAGCATATTGCCCTGATCATCACGCGCGTTGAAGACAACGCTGTGACGGCCATTGGCTTTGGGCTCTGAGAGCAGAGTTCTCACTTTTTGACCTTTGACATTATAGACTTCGATCGTCACAGTGCAGGGCTCCAGGATATCGAAGCGGATGGTGGTTTCAGGATTGAAGGGATTGGGCATATTGCCTTTGAGAGCAGTAGCGGTAACCGGGCTCAGCTCGTCTTCATTGGATACGGAAGTGAGGACGATATTGAGCGTGGTATTCTGATTTGGAGCTACCACGATTCCTTCGTAAGTTCTGGGATTAAAGCCGGTGGCAGTGGCGGTCACGTCGTAAACACCCACGGGCAGAACCAGTGAATAAGCACCGGCAGAGTTGGTTGTGGCGCTATAGGTTCCGGCTGTTACCGTTGCTCCGGCAATGCCCTGGTTGTTGCTTCTGCGCACGAAGCCCACGATGGTGCCAAATTGGTTTTCCTTCACCAATGGATTGGAGAAAGCGGCACCGCTGGCAACGCCCGCTGTGTAGATGGCTTTGATACCCCAGCGGTAGGTTCCGTTGGGCAGGCCATCCCACCCTTCATCTTCGTAGTTGGTAGTGCTGATCTGTTCAGCGGTGAGCTGCACCCAGGTGCTTTCATTGTTTTCCTGACCTGAGATGAGGCGATATACTTCGTAACCGGTGAGCACTCTGTTATCTGCTCTGGTTCTGATGCCGGTACTAAGAGCAGGCTGGTCAGATCTGGGGACATATCCATCGCGGGCAATGGTAGAAGCTTCATCCTGACGCTTTAAACGGCTGGAAGCCATTTCCACATTAGCCATTTCCACATTTGTCCTGCGCATGATGGGACTGGGAGCATCGAAGCTAACAGCAGTCACGGCATTACCGATGTAGATGTTGTCGATGAACCAGGTGTACCAGAGGCCATCGTTTGAAGGCGGATCCACTGCGTTGAAGGCCAGGATAAGACCCAAGCCACCGTATGCACTGAGATCCACTGTAAATGGCGAGCTATAGTAATTCCAGCCACCGGTCTGCGCGCTGGCATCCCAGAGCACAGTCCAGGTGTTTCCGGCATCGGTGGAGGCTTTTACATAGTAGTGGTCGTTATTGGTAGAGCCAAGGAACACGTAGCTATCAAAGGTCATATACGCATCCGGCGGGCAATTGAAGGACGGAGTCATCAGCCATTCATCCTGATGCTCGTAGCTCCACCACAATCCGGCTTGATATGCGCCATGCGAAGGCACCACGTTGTTGGGAGTATTCGGAATGGTACCCAAGCGGGAGAAGGTGGGATATACACCATTAGTATTGGCAGGGCCGTTATTGGTGATGATCTGTCCCCAATCCGCAGGCGGGAAGGCTTCGTCTTCAAAGCTTTCCGTGATCTCGATCGCGGTGGGATCAGGCACTTGCCAGCTTAGGTTTACGCCGGTGTAGGTATCATTGAGTTCGGCGACTACACTATGCGGGGCATAGGCGATCTCACTGAGCGTGATCGAACCCATACTGTAGTTCGTACTAGCGACGTTGATGGTTCCGGATTGAGAAGTGTATCCCGGAGCCATGATGTTGTATTCATAGCTTTGATTTGCATAGACATTGGGGATACTGAAGACACCGCCGGCATTGGTATTCGCGGTATAATCCGCATAGCCTTGCAGATAGATGGCTGCTCCTGCCAGGGGTGATCCGGTGTCAGAAGCCAGGATGGTTCCTGAAACTGTGACCTGAGGCATGGCTTGCAGGGTGATGAAGGAGTATGTGGTTTCATCTTCCACGATTGTCACCTGTTGGGTAGTGGTAATGTATCCATATCTGCTAAAGCTAGCGGTATAGGTGCCGGGCAGGATGTACTCGATCAGGAACTGTCCGTTGTCCGCGGTAGTCCCCTGATAACCGGTGTCCTGCAAACTGACTAACACGCCTTGCAGGGGTTGCGAGGAAGTATTTGTTACCTGTCCTGCCAAATGACCCACGCCACCTGGGATACCCAGGAATGTGGTCTTGGGGAATTGGCCTGAGAGCTGTGTGGTGGTGGGAGCAGGCGGCACTGCAGGATCGTAGGTGATGGTATCGCTGAAGGCTTTGCGAGCGCGGTTTGTGCCAATGGTTTGCGCTTCAAAGCGGTCGTTGGTGTTGTAATAGACGGTATCCATCGGACGCAACACGGTTACCACCAGGTTCTCTCCATTCAGGTACATAAAGGGTTCATTGAAGGGAATGGTGATCACGTTTTCACCGGATGGATAATCGATTGTGCCATCGAAGACCAGAGTGAAGCTATCATCCATGGGAATCCAATCTGCACTCAGATCATCCAAAGTGGTGGTGCCGATATAGACCTTGGTAGGCATATTAGGCAGATTGGTCACGAAGTTGTTGTAGAACTGAATCCCTTGCAGGAAGCCCATGAAGTTACCGAGTTCCGCGGGGTAATACAGCGATTGGAAAAGGCTGGCTTTATAGAACATATCCAGAGGAACCCTGGCCAGCTGATCGCCTTCACCCACTGTGTAACCGAACTGACCGGCCGGCATCACCAACACGTTCATGGGATTGGTGCTGTCGTTGGCAGGAGTCAGGTCTCCGGGAAGCACCACTTTGCCAAAAATCTGAATGGTGCCCGCAGTGGTGGGTGTCCAGACTACGGATACATCCAGCTCCTGGTTGACTGCGATGGCGGGGCCTGCTACTGAAGCCAGTTCGTTGGTTCCGCTGAAGATCTTCACTGTGTAAGATCCGGCAGATTGAGCTGAAGTACCGGTATTTTTGATCCGCACAACATAGGTCGAAGGAGCCGAAACGGTGGGCGTTGTATTCCCGCTGATGGTAAGCGCGGAAAGGTCATTTGGCCATTTGCGCAGCATGTTTGAGAATGCTGGGTTGGAGAGCACGCCACCGGTATAGACAGTCTTCACTGCCCATTTATGCTCGCCATTGGCCAAAGCCTGCCAACCGATAGCGGCATAGGCAGTATCGGTGATAGCAGCGGTGGTGAGCTGCGTCCAGAGGTTTTCCTGCTGTTCCTGACCCTGCATCAGCTTGTACACATGATAGCCCACAGGTATGCGAGTCGAGGGAGCAGGAGTGTTCAAAGCCAGTCTCTGGGTTGTGGAACGGACAGGGGTCAGGCTCTCGACCATTGCGGCAGCTTCAGTTTCGCTGAGTCCTCTAAGAGCAAGGGGCATCTGAGGAGAAGGACTGGTGCGCACGAAGAAATCTCCAGAAGCGATTTCCACATCATCAATATACCAACCGGCATAGTTCACGGTGGTAGTAGCCCACATCTCAAATCTGATCTGCACTTCAGGCATGCCATCGAATGCGGAAAGATCGATGACGCGTTCCTGCCACACAGTGCCTGTATAGTCCCAGGAAGGACCCCAAACCACAGTGCCATTTACGCTCACCTGCGCGTAGTCGAAGTTACCAAAGAGGTTTTCCCAGCTATAAAAACGCATGTGCGCGTTGCTAAGACCGCTGAAATTGAAGGTTTTGGTCAGATAATTGAAGCCACCGGAATTGGTATGGTTGGTATTGATCTTGGTGCCCCACATACCGGTTCCGGAATAGGCCGTGGGAGGAGGAACAACATTGGTTCCGGTATATACCGGGTTCCATTCTGTCACATCATAGTCAGCAGTGTATTCCCAGTCACCAAGAGGATCAGTCCAGGTAGAGCTGGGTTCCCAACCACCGTCCACATTTGCTTCAAAATCGAAGAACATCCCGCTACCGGGTTGACCGGGAGCACGCCAGGTCAGGTTCACGATGGTTTCAGCGGCATTCAGGGTAGCGGTTACAGATACAGGCGGAAGCGTCAGTTCGTTTAGAGTAATTGTGCCCATATCATAGTTGCTGGAAGCGATGGTGATGGTGCCGGTCAGGTTTTGATATCCGGCACGCATAATCGTGTAGTTATAGGTATTTCCGGAGAGCACGTTGGGAATTGTGAATTGACCCATGGCATTGGTGGTGCCGCTGTAGTTCAGAACACCGCTAAGGCTGACCGTTGCTTCATCCAGCCCGGCTGTGGGGTTATCGCTACCAACAACGGTACCTGATACCGAAACAGTGCTGGATGCTACGAGATTGATGTTCAGTACAGTGTTTTGCCCATCAACAATGGTGAAAGGCAGAGTTTGGGTTTCATAACCAACTTTTTGGGCTGTGAGAGTATAGTTTCCTTCCAGCAGGTAGGGGAAGCTGTATTGGCCACTGGCTGAAGTAGTTGTGCTCATCGGTGTGGCATTCACCATGATGTTTACACCGGCTACAGGGCTACCGGACGAGTTTACCACTCCACTGAGGGAGCCCATCCCATCAAGATTGAATCCGATGGAAGTCCTGGGGAAGGTTCCTGATAGTGTCCCTGCTGCTGAGGGAGCAGTCGGATCATACTCGATGCTATCGCTTACCAACTTGCGGGCACGATTTGTCCCTATCGTTTGCGCCCGGAAATCGTCCGCGGTATTGAAGTAACTGGTATCCATGGGACGATGAGCCATCATCACCAGGTTTCCGGTGAGATATGCGAATGGAGTCTGCAGGGGTATTGAGATCACATTTTGACCATTGGGGAAATCCATCGTGCCGTCATAGACAAGGGTCATTTCACTGGGAAGAATCCATCCGCCGGAGAGATTCTCCAATGCGGTACTGCCCAGCCAGATCTTGATCGGTTTATCCTGAAGGTTGGTCACAAAGTTGTTGTAGAAAGTCAGATTTGTGATCGTGCCATAAACATTGAGTTCGGATTGCAGATAGATAGTCTCGAAGATGCTATTACGGTTATAGAATTCGAAAGGCACACCCTGGTTGATGTTACCATCACCGATCGTGATCATCACTATATCCGCAGGCATTACCACCAGGTTTAGAGGCGGAGAAACGTCATTTACACTATTCACATCGCCGGCCAATACCACCTTGCCATAGATGCTCAGCGGACCTTCAGCGGCTGGAGCGATCGTCAGGCTGGTGCTAAGTGACTCTCCTGGTTCTATCAGAGTGCCGGGAGTGCTGGCCAAGACCTGGCCGGCAGCATTTACGATCTGAATCTGGTAGTTACTTTGAGCAGCCGTGCCATTATTATATACAGTAACCGCGTAGTTTGTATTCACTCCTACACTGGGGGTAGGGTTACCGATGATGGATAACGCGGCAAGATCATTGGGGGCGATCTCTTCTAAAGTTAGGTTATCAATATAGATTGTGCGTGATGTCCCCCCCAGACCATGACGAATGGCAATGTATCTTCCTGTGCCTGTGTGAGAGGTGAGGCTGACTACATATTCATTCCAGTTCGCAATCACAGGCAGGGTTTCGGCTAATTCAAAGGTTGTGGGATCGGTCACATTCACGATGGTTCCGATCTGCAGTTCAAAGTTTGTCCCGCCTTTGGCCATCAGCTTGACCCTGATTGAAGTTATATCGATGTCGTCATCAATCAATGGAGATATCAGGATCAATTCAGCATTCGCGTCGGCAGAGTTCGAGAACTGCACACAATTCGGAGCGCTATAGGGAGAAGTAGTGCTAGTGCGCAAGTATGAGGTGGTGGAAGTGCTGTTCAGGATCGAAGACCAACCCAACGGGAAACCGGGAGTGGGCACACCATCCCAGTTCTCATTCAAAGGCAGCGCGTAAACTGTAGCATCCAAACCGGTTCCGCTCAACTGAACAGTATGGGTTTGACGGGTGATGTCATCCACGATGGTGACGACCGCGTTATGAACTCCGGCATTTTGTGGCGCGTAGGTCACGGTAAAGGTTGCGGTCTGTCCGGTTACCAGAGATTGTGGCAAAGTGGGGAGGTTAGAAAGGGTAAAAGACGCGTTTCCGCTGATGGAGATGCTATTCACGCTCAAAGTCCCGCCACCGGCATTGGCGATGTGGAAGGTCTGCTGCGCGCTTTGCCCCAAAAGCACAGTGCCGAAGTTCTTTTCAGGCGGATTTACGATAAACATGGGATTGGGGCTGAGCGGTGTCATAATAAAGGTAGCTTTCGGGAATGTCCCTGAGAGCGTTCCTGCCGCTTCCGGTGCCATGGGATTATAATCAATGGTGTCGCTCTGCAGTTTGCGGGCACGGTTCGTGCCTACAGTCTGCGCCAGGAAGTCGTCTGAAGAACTGTAATACACAGTATCCAGCGGACGCTTGGCATAGAGCACCAGGTTGCCCCCGGCATAATTGAAAGGCACTTGCAGCGGCACTGTGATGGTATTGGCTCCACTGGGGAAGTCCAGATTGCCATCATAGACCAGGGTAAGCGTAGTGGGATCAATCCATCCGGCAGACAGATCTTCTGACATCGTAGTGCCCAGCCAGAGTTTAACCGGCATGTCAGGCAGATTGGTAGTGAAGTTGTTGTAGAAACTTATGGCAGTGATGTTGCCAAACATGCCTAACTCTGTAGAGTAGTATAAGGTCTGGAATAGTGAACTCTTATAGAAGAATTCCCAAGGCACGCCTTGCAACTGATCGCCCTCACCCACAGTAACAGAGTTTACCCCTTCGGGCTGCACAGAGATGTTGATCATGGGGGTTTCATCATTCAGGGGATTCACATCTCCCGCTAATACCACCTTGCCTTTGATCACCATCGGGCCTTCCGTGGTGGGAGTCCATGGGACCTGCACGGGGATGCTGATTCCGGCTGCGATGGATGGTCCGGCCACAGAGGCAAGCTCTACTCCGGCAGCGGTCAATAGTTTCACCGAATAGGTATTCTGGGTAGCGGTACCATTATTGAACACATTAACTGTGTAATTGGCAGGAGTGCCCACACTGGGTGTGGTGTTTCCGGTTATGGAAACCGCAGCCAGATCATTGGGGGCAATCGCTTCAAACGTGATGTCATCAATATAGATCGTGCGCGAGGTTCCACCCAAGCCATGACGGAAGGCAATAAATCTGCCGGTTCCGGTATAACTGCTAAGAGGAATTGTGTGTTCAGCCCAGGTTGTGCCGGTGAAGGTCAAGGTCTGCACCAGCTCGAAAGTGGCTGGGTCCATGGGATTGGTTAGCACACCCACATCCAGGGTATAAACAGCACTGATGGAACGCACCCAGGCTTTGACCCGCACGCTGTTCATGGGGATGGTCTGCGCGATTTCGGGTGACACTAGTAACAATTGCGCGTTGGCATCGGTGGAGTTTGTCATTTGAATACAGTTGGGAGCGCTGTATGGGGTAGTGGTATTTGTTCGCACATAGGCCGCAGTAGCAGAGCTGTTTACTATCGCAGTCCAATCGAAGGGCATATCAGGAGCGGTGATCGCGTCCCAATTCTGCGCGTAAGGCAGGGTATCTACAGAGGCATCGCCATGAGTAGTAAAGCTCCATACCGGACAGTTTGTGGCACTGCCATTGGCGTTGTAGGGCACAATCTGCCAGTAATATGTAGTATCATAGTTTAGCTCGGGGTTTGGTGTATAGCTGGTAGCAGCCAGCATATCCACGTTATTCACGATATTGGTAGGGGGGTTATTGGTACCAAAAGATAGTCGGTAACCGGTCGGCACTCCACCGCCGGATCGCCAATTGAGCGACGCGTATGGGCTTACAAGCGTTGCCGCGTTTGTGGGAGATACTATCTGCGCCGGATTGGGAGGATCGGTGGTAACCAAAGCCGCCATATTGAAGCGGATATTGGCGCGATTAACACTTAGGGTACCGGTCGTAGCAGTTGCGGCATCCACGCTGTCGCTTTGATAGCGCAGACAGGTGTTTGCGGTAGTCGGCGTAAAGAACACTGATGCGTTTTGGGTGTATGCTCCGGGGATGAGAGTGGTAATGATATCTACCAAAATGTTTGAGCTGCCGTCCCACACCCAGGGAGTAGTAAAAGTGTGAGTGTTCCAGCCTGTTACTGGCAGGAAGTCATTTTGCACGAAAACCGGCGTGTAATCTCCCACTTCAAAGGTCGTGGAAAGCACAGTCTGGCTAGTGTGCTTCATGCGAATGGTAAAGTTTGGCATGGGAGAACAGTTGTTTACGTTATCTACGTTAAAGGCCAGGGAGTTGATGGGGCCGCCTCCACCTCCGAGGTCTTCCAGTTCTGAAGCCATAATGAGATATTGTTGGCGGAAGTTTTTGTAATACGTACCATAAGGGGTGGGATTCCCGGTGGTAGTGTTTGTGGCTGTGCCATCGCCCACGGTGATAAGCACCTGGGCATTCAGGCTTGAGAAAGCTCCTAATACCATGATCAGAAGCGCGATAAAGAGCATAGTTTGTTTCATCGCTGTGACTCCTCAGTGTCTTTGTATGTTTTTGTATGGTATGGTGTTCCGGAGTATAAAGCCGGAACTCGTATATCAAAGCAAAGCTAATACAAAAGTGTTCAGAAGCATCAATTCCAATTTTGCCAAGTGCTGGAAACTTGTAAAGGAATTTCTTTTCCTTTAGAGAAAAAAGCACAAAATGAAAGGCAGAGCCGAAGCTCTGCCCATCAGGATGTCAAAAAAAATAATCAGCTTATTTCTTGACAGCGTCTTTGAGTTTTTTGCCTGCTTTGAAAACGGGAACTTTGCGTGCCGGGATTTTCAAAGGAGCTTTGGTTTTAGGATTGATGCCTTTGCGAGCTTTACGAGCGGCAACGCTAAAGGAACCAAAACCTACCAGAGAGACCTTCCCGCCCCCTTTCAGGGTCTGGGTGATGCCTTCCAGTACGGAAGCGAGTGCAAGACCGGCAACCTTTTGGGAAACGCCGGCGTCGGACGCGATCTTTTTGACTAATTCATCTCTGCTCATTTTACCTCCTAATGTAGTTTTGATGGGCGCTAGAGATATTCTGGTGTTATTAAATTGCGTACTCAGATATTCTGTCAACCAAAAAAACACGATTTTTCGATCTTTTTTGAGTTGATATCGCGTCTAAGAGGGCATTGAGTATATCTATATTGCTGCATAGCAGCTATATGCATCATGTTGTCAATTGTACACTCTTCGACACAAAAAACTTTCCTAATCGGCCCTACAGCCTTTTTTCAGTTGACAGAATTGCGGCTCCAGCAAGCGTGTAAACAGAATGAAACATGGAGGATTTAATGCTGAAACAAAGATATCTTGCTCTCGTGGCGCTCTTGGTTTTGATAGCCATCAGTGCTTGTTCCTCAAACAAACAGGTAATGATTGAGGAACCTGAACCGGAGCCTCAACCCTTGGAGCTTGCGCTTTTGGCCGCTGCTGAAGGTGCCGACTATTATGAAGACCAAATGTATGACGCGGCGATCCTGGCTTTTACAAATGCCAAAAAGCTCTTTGAAGATGCTGCTCCCACTGCCAGCGAAGCAGATTCCATCGCCCTGAACATCGAAAGCATGAAGCTGAATATCGCCAAAAGCCATGCTGATCTGGCCTATGAGAATATGGAGCTCACCCTCTATAATGAAGCTTTGCAGCACTACCAAAGTGCCCTTGCCATCTACCAATCCCACCAACCGGTAAGGATCACCCGCGAAGAGCTGGATCGCGACATCCTGGGAACAATTAACAACATGGCCATCGTCACTCAGCAAGCCGGAATGTATGAAAAGACCGTGGAGTATTATGATGAAATCCTCAAAGCTGAGCCCGACAATGAACGCATCCTCAACCTTAAATTCAATGTGCTGAGTAACAATCTGCAAGACGATGAAAGAGCCTTTGAAGCCCTCAGCGATTATGCCAATGTGGCCAATAGCGCTCCAGCTTACGTGATGCTGGCAGAGCGCTATACTGAAAAGCGCAATTTTGCCGCCGCGGAAGCAGCCTATATGAAAGCCCTGGCCTTGCGTGAAGATGCCGACATGTATGCCCGCTTAGGCAATTTCTTCAGAGCCAGCAGCCAATGGGGCAAGGCCAATACTTATTTAGAGAAATTGGTGGCCACCAACCCTGATGAGCAGACCCTGGCTTTGGTTTACAAGCAGATCGGGCAGAACTTTATGCAGCTTGGCAATTCCACCAAGATGGCTGAGTTTTTGGAAAAATCCGTCGCCATCGATCGTGATCCCAATACCGCTTTATCCCTCGCCAGCCATTACAATGGTAGCAAAAACTGGGCAAAAGTGATCACCTATAGCACGATGGTGCTAAATTCTGATGTCAATAATGCCGCCGCTCGGATGTTACGCGGTGTAGCGTATCTTCAACAAAAGAACTATCCTTCCGCCCGGGCTGATTTGGAACGCATTCAAAACGACAGCACCTATGGCGCGCAGGTTCAGGGCATCCTGAAAAGCCTGCCTAAATAGAGACCCCATTTTTCCCAGGCGGGCAGCAATCCTGTCCGCCTCTTTTTATGAAAAACGAGCGATTCAAGACCGACGGCTCCATTCGGGACATCTACAAATATAGCGAGCTCAAAAAGCTGAAGCGTCCCCTGATCGGAGCCCTTGTCCCAGCCGGATTCCCTTCTCCTGCACAGGATTACATTGAAGGTTTGCTGGATCTGAATGAACACCTGATCCGGCACCCATCCTCCACCTTCTTTATGCACGCGGACGGATATTCCATGAAAAACGTCGGGATCAATCCCGGAGATCTATTGATCGTGGATCGGGCTGTGGAAGCCACTTCAAACAAGATTATCATTGCCATCGTGGAAGGAGAGCTCACTTTGAAACGCCTCAAGATCGAGGGCGGCTGCTATTACCTGGTTCCCGAAAATGAGGAATACTCCCCCATCGTCATCGAAGAAGACATGGACTTTGTAATCTGGGGAGTGGTCACTTACGTAATCCATCCGCTCTGATGCCTTTGCGCTTCTGGCTTGGACTGTTTTTCATCTCATCTTGCCTGCTTGGCCATGCCACCGGCTTCGTGATCGAAGAAAACCTCAGACTGGAAGCTGATCTCAAGCTCTATCCCCTCTCCCAGCCCAACATCATTCATCATAGCGAGAGCGTGATGGCCGACAGCTTGGTATTAATTCCCCAAAAAGACTATGTGATGGACTACAAAGCCGGTACCATCAGCTTCACAGCCTTGCCCCCCACCGGCTCGGTGTTTATCTCATATTTGATCCTTCCGCCAGAGTTAAGCAAGCCTGTATATCGCTATGAAAGCTTTGTCTATTCGGACAGCATCAGCACTATAATGCCGAAGCCCAATCTCTTTACCGGAAGCAGCAACCTCACGATCAATGGCAGCAAGACCTTTGCCCTCAGCTTTTCTGAAAGTGGCGAGACCGATCTCTTGCAATCCCTATATGTGAACCTTAGCGGTGAGCTTAGCAAAGACCTGAACATCATCGCTCAGCTCTCAGACTCCCAGAGTAAACTCAGCCCGGAAGGAGATTCAAAGGAACTCTCCAGCTTGGATCAGGTCTTCATCCGGGTCTATGCCAAAGACTGGGAGATCGGGATGGGAGATCTGGACTTGAGCTTTGACAATAGCCGCTACCTTAGCTACAAAACCAAGCTGGAAGGCCTTGCCGCGTCCTACCATGCCAGGCATCAAGCCCAGGCCGCTTACAGCGCCGGGGGTGGCAAAAGAGCCAGCTACACCATTGACATCATCGATGGCAAACAGGGGCCATACTATCTGGTGGCCAATGCCTTTCAACGCAGTTTCATCGTGGTGGCCGGCAGTGAAGAGATCTACCTGGATGGCCGTCTCTTGGAGCGGGGCACGGATTATTACATCGATTACGCGGAAGGTTCCATCATGTTTCGCAGCCTGGTCACCTCTTCCGCCATCGTGAATGCCTACTTTCAATACTCCGAAGAAAACTACCGCCAATCAACTTACTTCAATAGCAGCAGAATCGCCATCAATGACCACTTCAGCCTGTCCCACCATCTCATTCACCAAAGCGATGCCAAAGACCAGCCCTTGCTTTACAGTTTTAGTCACACTGATCTGGACAGCTTGCGCAGTGCCGGAGACACTGAAGTATTTACCAGTGGCATCATCGAGACCGAAGCAGGCAGCGGCTCCTACAAACTGATGATCTCGCCCGATGGCGATGAATACTTTGAATATGCCCCCACAGATTCCACGGCCATCTATAACATTGTGTTCAGCTATGTGGGCCCGGATAATGGCGATTATCAAGAGTTTTCCTTGGGCAGGTTCCGCTGGGTAGGCCCCGGAAATGGAGCCTATCTACCTCTTAAAAGGTTGATTCCCCCTGTCAAACGCAGCAACATCGAGCTGGGTCTGGCCTGGGAACATGGCGCCTGGAACAGCGGGGTTGATGCCCTATACAGCCATAACGATCGAAACACCTTTTCGGATGTGGACGATGATGACAATAGCGGCGGGATCTTTTCCTGGTATTTACAACATCGTGATAGCCGGAATCCCTACCGCATGAGATTGGTAGCTGAACAAAGGTTGGCCAATACGTATCGTTTCAGTTCGGACGGCCTGCCAGAACATGACTTTTCCGCTTTAGTCAGAGCTGATTCCCTGGCTCAATCCACCCTGGATTTTACTTTGGGCTTCCAGGGCAATATCTGGCAACCGGAACTGATGCTGCGCTTGAGGGAGCTGGATCAGCAGTATTCCCAAAGGGCTCTGCGCTTCTCCTCGCGCAGCGAAGCTTACGGCCTTTTGCCCCAAAGCTTGTGGCAAAGCACGATCTCCGAGCAACAGGGCAAGCTGGCAGGAACCATGCAATATCACAATGTTGAGGCAACCTGGCGCTACCGGGCTTTGCTGGGCAGTGTGAGCGGGCTATTGAATAGCATGGAATACAGCGACAACCCAGATACCCAGTATCTGAAGTGGAAGCCTGCCATCGGGTTCACAGGCCAAAAGCAGAGCACAATCCTGAGCCTCACTAAGGATGAATCCCGCTACCGGATCGAGAGCTGGACCACTGCCAACAGCTCTGATACTTACAGCCTGCTTCACACCAGCAGCTATGAAAACCACAGTCTGGATCTGGATATCAGCCATAGAGAAGTAAGCAATCCTCAATCTGAGGAAAATCCCAAAAGCTCCTATGAATTGATCAAACTCCGTGGATCCCACAAATTTCTCAAAGGCGCCTTGAGTTTCTTCAATAACTATCAGCTCAATCAAACCGAGTTCTTCCCCAAAATCCGCGATCTTGTGTATGTAGGACAAGGGCTTGGCATCTACGACAGCACCGGCGTAATGGTGGATAGTGGAGACTTTGTCTACGAGTATATCACCGCTCCTTCCGGTCAGCTCTCCACGGAGATCTCCGCTTTGAGCAGCATCTATCTGAAACCCGCGCTTTATTGGCCACAGCCCCTATGGCGCAGAATCCAAAGCGATATCAGTCTGAGTGGAACCGAGCAGAGAGACATCCGTCCCGTATTTGGCACCTATCTCTTTTTGCCGCAAGACAGCTTTGACGACCACAATACCATTTATGGTCGTCAGAGTTATCTGCACAATCTCTGGCTGGACCTCTATCAAAACAGGATTATCGCCAATCTCAACTGGGAACTGAGCCGGGATCTGGATCGCCGTTATCAGAGCACTGAACGTGGCACCCAGACGATCACGACTCTGCAATTGGACACCAAAGGTTATTGGGGTATAAATAATCGCTTTGAGCTGAGAAATGAACGGATCAAAGAAAGCCGCTACGATTCGGACACCAGCCGGCAAATGCTGAAAAGCTCCACCGAGATCGGCTTCAGTCCCCACAGCACAGCGCAGGCAGAGCTGGCCTATCAGCGTGAAGAAAGCGAGAAGCAAAGCAACGCGGAAGACAGCTACCTCCTGCAAAGCATCAGCATCTCGCCCTCACTTCGCAGCGTCCTGATGCAAAAGTACCGCATCTCCGGTCGCACCAGCTTGGGCTATAACTTCCGTCAAGGCACAGATTATCTGAATTTCTTGCCCCAAAAGCGGGAAGGTCTATTCAGTGATGGCCAGGTGCTGGCAATCTACCGCATGAACAGCTACAGCACTTTCAGCCTGGAATACCGCTATACCAAATATCCCAAAAGCAAAAGCACCCACAATCTCAAACTCGAGTTTAAGGCGGAACTATAATGTTGATCTCCCTCAGTCCTCTGGATTACGCGATCGTATTGCCCTTCATCTTTTTGGCCGGATTCATCGATGCCATTGCCGGAGGCGGAGGATTGATCTCGCTTCCGGCCTATTGGAGCGTAGGCATCCCGCCCCATATCGCCTTGGGTACCAATAAGTTCTCTTCCTGCTTTGGCACCATCTTCGCCACCGCGAGATACTTCCGGGCCGGGATGATCGATATCCCTGTAGCCCTGCTCAGCGCGGCTCTGGCTCTGATCGGATCATGGCTGGGAGCCAGCACTGCGCTCATCGTATCGGCCAAGTTTTTGAACTACCTGTTGATCATTCTCATCCCTTTGATCACCATCATAACTCTGTTCAGCAAGAATCTGGGCTTCAGCGATCGGGCTCATCTTTTGAAACTGGGCTACAGATTACTGCTGGGCGGGCTGGCAGGGCTGCTCATCGGCTTCTATGACGGCTTCTTTGGCCCCGGCACCGGCACCTTTCTGATCCTTATCTACTCCGCCTTGTTGCACTATCAGTTCACACGCGCAAATGGCAATACCAAGGTGGTGAATCTGGCCTCAAATGTGGCCGCGTTGATCACCTTCGCCATCGCGGGAAAGATCTTTTTGCCCATCGCCATCCCGGGTGCCATCTGTGGCATCGCAGGTAACTTGGTGGGCTCCAAAATGGTGGTCTTGCGGGGCAACAAACTGATCAAACAAGTCTTTATCCTGGCTTTGATCCTGCTATTGGGCAGAGTGCTTTACAATGTCTTTTGGTAAAGGCTGGGCTTGACCCCCTTTGGAGTTCATGCCGCTAGATAACTTTGCGCAGGCCTGACGTATATCAATTTAGTTGTAATCTCTTGCATGCCAGCTAACTATGGGCGGCATGGACTTCAAACAGCGGGTCAGCCATCTCCCTCGGAGTTTACATGAAAGCCCATAGGATTCGACACGTCCTCGTGTCGAACGAGGCCGCAGGCCGAGAAAAGTAAGCAGCTACGCTGCTTCTGCAGACGAGACATCTGCAATCCTATCCCCTCGGCTTTCATTGTCGGTGGCGAAAGCTGGCTTTCAGTTA
>Ga0334883_1001418_pt1 | contig 35546 bp, 26 predicted proteins | sample GraSluR1_MG_6_FD_207230 | JGI IMG/M metagenome (GOLD analysis project Ga0334883, IMG submission 207230) | Sludge microbial communities from methane-producing bioreactor in Wageningen University, Netherlands - Granular Sludge_09_05-R1 | ecosystem: Engineered > Bioreactor > Anaerobic >...
AATCTCTTCCCTGCCCATCAAACCGCGTTCCCGCTGGGCATTATTTAGAGCCAGCTCCAGGTTAAAGCGGACGCCTTTTATTTCAATTTCTATCGTCCGGGGCGTTCCATCAGCCTCATCACTAGTCCCTAAAGCTTCCTGCTGCCCCGGGCTGCACCCGGCCAGGGCTGCCGTTAAAAACAGTATAACAAAAATTGTAATTATTATATGCGAATTTATCTTCAGCATCCAACCAGCCAATCCTTTCCTGTTCATTACTAAGCCTCGGCCCACTTGAGTGAGCGGCGGACCGCTTCATCCCACCCTGCGCAGCATGCCTGTCTTGCTTCACTATTCATTTGGGGATGAAAAACCGCACTCTCTCTCCAGCGGCCGGCCAGATCGGCAGGGCTTCTCCAAACCCCGCAAGACAACCCGGCCAGGTAGGCGGCCCCGAGAGCGGTAGTATCAAAAGTGGCAGAGCGCCGAACCACGGTCCCGGTTATATCGGCCTGGAACTGAAGCAGAAGATCCATAACACTGGCCCCGCCATCCACTCTCAGTTCTACTATGGGCAGTTCTGCCTCCCTGTGCATCAGGTCAAGCACATCCCTGGTCTGGTAAGCCATTGCCTCAACTACCGCTCGGGCCAGGTGAGCCCTGGTTGTTCCCCCGGTTATCCCAATGATCAGGCCGCGGGCATATGGGTCCCAGTGCGGCGCACCAAGGCCGGCAAAGGCAGGAACAAGGTAAACCCCGCCATTGTTATCGATCTGCGATGCAAGACCTTCCAGTTCCGAAGAAGCTTCAATTATTCCCAGGCCGTCCCGCAGCCACTGGACAGCTGCCCCGGTGATAAAGATACTGCCTTCAAGAGCATATTCCACTTGATCATCCAGACCCCAGGCTATAGTTGTAAGCAAACCTTTATCTGAATAGACTGCTTTATTACCGGTGTTCATCAGCAGGAAAGAACCGGTACCATAGGTATTCTTGGTCATCCCGGGGCTGTAACAGGCTTGCCCGAAAAGAGCTGACTGCTGGTCCCCGGCAATACCGCCTATCGGAATGGTCACCCCGGGAAATATATTTGGTTCAGTTTCCCCAAAAACTGTGCTGCTGGGCCGAACCTCGGGCAGCACTTCCGCCGGCACATTAAAAAGAGTTAGCAGCTCCGGATCCCATTCCATGTTATTTATATTGTAAAGTAGAGTGCGCGAAGCATTTGAATAATCAGTGGCAAAAACTCTGCCCCCGGTTAACCTGAAAAGAAGGTAGCTGTCTATAGTTCCGCAGGCCAGCCTGCCTTCCCTGGCTGCAGCAGAAACTTCGGGCACATTTTCAAGCGCCCATTTAAGCTTGGTTCCAGAAAAATAAGGATCCAACAGCAGTCCGGTTTTAGAACGGACCATCTTTTCATAACCCTTTTCCTTTAACTTCCCGCACAGTTCAGCCGTCCTGCGACACTGCCAGACGATAGCCCTGCTTACCGGCTCACCACTCTTTTTATCCCAGAAAACAAGGGTTTCACGCTGGTTGGTTATCCCTAAGGCAGACAGGTCAGCAGCTTTAAGCTTTGCATCAGCCAGTACTTCTTCAATAACCGCAAGAACATTGTTCCATATTTCAGCCGGATCGTGCTCCACCCAGCCAGGCCTGGGATAATACTGTTTGTGTTCGCGGTTAACCCGGGCAACAGGGCGGCTTTCCTCATCCCAGATGATAGCAGTTGTTCCGGTTGTTCCCTGATCTATTGATAAAACGTATTTAGTGATGATAAACTCCTCCCTTACTTGATACTGAAGACCATCGTCTGGCCGTTCATCTCCCTTTTCAGCTCTCCTTTAACTTCCAGGTAGAGAATATGGGCCAGCGCTTCTGCCGTGGCAAACCACTTTTGCATCAGAGGAAAATCATCCCAGCCATCGGCCACAATATCCCAGGTCATGAACGAAGCCACATCGTAAGCACTGCCCGCTTTATTTTTTTCTAGGACCCGAATAACTTCTTTCAGGCGAAGCGCATGATGCTCCCTGATTTCGTCAATCCTGGAACGGCAATTGCGAAAATAGCTGCGGTGTCCCGGCAGAACCAGGTCAACATCCATGGCATAAATTCGATCCAGGCTCTTCATATAATCGGCCAGGGGATTATTATTGTCCATCCAGGTCGCTATGCTGGGGGTAATATCACCAAGAATGTGATCCCCGGAAATAAGAATTTTACGGTAAGGTTCGTAAAGACAGGTATGCCCCCTGGTGTGGCCCGGGGTAACAATGCACTGCATTTCATAACCGCCATAACTAATCAGATCGCCTTCCGCAACCAGCGAATAACTTTCAATGTGATAAGGTTTAAATCTTTGCCCCGGGTGCGAAGTAATGGCTTTTTCTACCAGGTCCGGGGGGAAACCGTGACGCGCAGTGAAATATAAAAGCTTTTCCCATATATTTGGATAATCAAGGAGCTCCGCATCAGGTTTGTTGAAATATATTTTTGAGTTTTCAGAAGATAAGTCTTCAACCAGGCCAATATGATCTGCATGCAAGTGAGTGGCAAAAAAATCGACTTGATCCGGGTCAATATTAATCTGCTGAAAGGCCTGCAGTAAAGCATTCCTGCAAATATCCAGGTTCATACCTGTGTCAATTACCAGGCTGCGATCCTTATCCCTGATAATATATGAGTTGGTTGCCTTGAGCGGGTTGTTCGGCAGGGGAATCACCGCGCGATACAACCCCGGACAAATTTCTTCTACTTCTGTTGCCGGCATCTGTTCACGTCCTTTGCTGATAATCAGGCTTCGTTAGTTACCCTGGTTTCAAATTCCTTCCTGATTTGCTGCTGCAGCTCTTCATTTTCAATTATTTTCATCCCGCTGACAGCCATTGCCTCACCCACCATGAGCATAACCTCGTATGCCTCTTCACTGTTGCAGAGCGAGGCAAATTCACGGGTATGTCCCGGAATCCACTGGTCGGTAACAGCCACGATGGGGTGAATAGATGGCGTTACACGGCTTACATTACCCATGTCGATTGAGCCCCGTCCTTCTTCGTAGGGCGAATTAATGCTGTATTCTGTTTCGCCAAGGCTTTCAGCAAAGAGGTCGGCCATTACCCTGTTACTGATCATGGCATCATAGGGATAGCCCGATTCCGTCACCTCAAGCCGAGTTCCGGTCATAACAGCAGCGCCCCTGGCACAGGCTACTACCTTTTCAACCACCTCGTCAAGATAACTGTTATCTCTTGACCTGATAATAAAATCGGCTGTTGCCCGATCGGGAACAACATTGGCAGCAAGCCCCCCTTCGGGAATAATCCCGTGGATACGTACGTCATCCTTCAGGTACTGGCGCAGGGCGTTGATCCCGTTAAAAGTTTGAATAACTGCATCCAGGGCGTTCAGACCCTCCCACGGTTCAGTTGAAGCATGAACACTGCGACCGTGGAAAATAAACTGGTAATCGCGGCAGGCCAGCGACTCAACGTGGAAACTGGTTGAACAACCGGGATGGAACATCATGGCGGCATCAACATCATCAAAGACACCGGCCTTGACCAGATCCACCTTACCCCCCTCATCTTCCTCGTTGGGGGTTCCGATAATCGACACCCGTCCCAGCCTGTTGTTCAGGCCGGCGGCCAGCGCTACCCCTGCAGCAACCCCGGCAATACCGATCAGGTTATGACCACAGCCATGGCCGATTTCAGGCAGGGCATCATACTCCGAACAAAACCCGATATGAAAACCCTCTTCACCATAGCTGGCCATAAAGGCCGTTTTCAAACCTCCAAGCCCTTTCCAGACCTTGAAACCTTTTTCCTCGAGATAATCGGTCATCAATCCGGAAGCATAAAATTCTTTACCCCCGGTTTCCGGATTATCATGGATAGCCCGGGCCATCTCAATCAATTTTTCCCGTTCTTCCCTGATTTTTTGGCGGACAAGCTGATAGTCGATCATTTAGTTCACCACTTTTCAAAAAGTAATCTCTTTCAATATATTACCACAGGGGTTGCCGGCAGCAACCCAAACTTTAAAGTCAGTAACATTAAAAAGCGTTGAAAATATTGTTGCATTGCCGTCTTCCTGCTCTTCCTGGTGCCGGCAGATAGAAAAAGGTCTGTTTTCGTGATCTGCCAGAAGTTCAGATATTCCGCCAACAGGATCATCACTGGTGAGCAGCTTTTGCTTAGCGGCAGAGAGCCTGCTTAAACGTAACCGGGAATGATCAGAAGCGGATTCAGCCAGACGCTGCAGCCCGGGAGCCAGATAATGATTGGTGTGAAATGTAACCCTCTCTCCGGCCGCGTAAATTGCTTCTTCCGCTGTTGTTTCAAGATTCCCCAGCTCACCGTTGCGGTGAACCAGTAAATGATTATAGCCGCCTGCCCTCTTTCCGGTAGTTGCCGCTTTTATCGCATCTTCAATTGTTTCCGCTTCGAGGACCGCCCGGGCTAAAAACATCCGGGGCACTCCCATCCTGTTATCAGTTGATGTAACGCTGTTAACCCCCTGGGCCAATCCGGCTTCGTTAACGCCAACAGCAGCCAAAAAGGGGGCTGCAGTTACAGATACAAAAGCCGGCTTACCTGCAGGGCGGGCAATTATAACTATTACCGCCTCTGCATCGCGGGCATACCAATCCTCGTTATGGCCCAGCCAGGCCTTACCCCTCCGGTCGATCAGGCCGACAGAACTGCAGGCAGCCGGGTAGTTCGGATCAAGCGCTTCTTCAAGCGCATTAAGGAAAAAAAGATGGTTTAGCTCAAGCCCTGCACCGTCCGCCATTCCCTGCAGTTCTTCAACCAGGTGAGGATAAGATTCGCGGGAGGCATGCAGATATCCTGCCGGCAGAGAAAAACCGCTCGGCCAACCTTCTGCCGGAAGAAGCTTCCTGTAATCGTGAAGAGCCCGGATTAGAAGATTCCGGGCTGATTTTCCTACAGTATAACCTAGATCATAGTTGTTTCCCGAAGCTTTGATTACCAGCGGTTCTGCCATGAGTATCTCCCCATCACTATTATTCTTCCGCGTTTCTTTTTCTGGTCAGAATGTAGTCCCGGGTTAAAATATCCTGGGGAGCCAGCTTATAACCTTTGCCCCCGTTATTATCTTTAACAGTGCTGTATCCTTCTTCTTCAATTACAATGCAAAAACGATGCTGAAAGCTGACCAGACATTCGTAAAGCCCTGCCCTGTCGGCCGGAACCTTGGATAAAGCCCCTTCTCCTTCGACAGCTGGAAATCTCTTCAGGGCAACGACAGGAGGTTCGGGAGGGCATTCATCCCGGAACTTAATCCTGCCCCTGACCACTGCAGCCTGGTCCAAAGCATAGATATTATAAAAATCTTCCCCTGCTTTAATCTCCAGCGGCCATTCCGCCGACTTATAACGTTTATCCTTTACTGCGGCAGCCGCCCCGAGCAGGTACTTTCCGGGCGGCAGTGAAAAAGAAAAAGAACCATCTTCTGCTGAATATAATTCCAGGGCTAAAGCTTCTATTAGCTGATCCCCGACAGGATCAAGTTCCCCGCGAAATACGCGCACCAGCCCTCCGGCAATGGCATTACCTGTATAACGATCAAGCAGACGCCCGTTTACCCCGACCATTACAGGAAGTTCAGGGTTTAAAACCGGGATAGTATCGCCCCCGAGATCATAGAATCTTTTTTTAAGCGGTTTCATAATGTCAGGCAGTTCATAAAGCGGAAACTGCTGATGAAGAACTGCCTTGGCCCCGGCAGCAGCAGTGAAGGCAAATGAACCTCCCGGCCCGGTTAGGGATAAAACAGGGTTAAGAGGCATTACTGCATCATTTTCAGCATTGGGTTTCGCCTCCCCTTCTTTACCGGCAATAATCAAAAACGAGCTGTGACCCTTTTCAACAGATACCGTGCCTTCATAAAATACCCCTGCCTGCGATTCAATCTCAAAAACAAGTTTTTCAAGACGCACTGCCGTTCCCCGGCGGTCATCAATCAATAGCAGCGGGGCCAGCCAGTGCAGGCGGTAATGATCATCCTGCCACTCGGCGCTGAAAGCCCAGCCGTCACGCATATCAAGATTGACCGAAGACTGAAGCAGGTAAGGCAGTTTAAAGTTACTTGCCGCCGCAATCAGTTCTTCGGGCAGATCCTGATTTTTCCCGCATAAGAGGCAATGTGAGTCGAGCGCTTTCACTTCAACCAGCTTCACTTTACCTGGAGCAGAACCGGGCGGCAGATCCGTCTTCAGGTGAATAAAGGCTGACATTAAAGCTTTATCGCTAATGCCATCTGCATCCGGAGCAACCCTGTAGTAATCGCCCCAGCTGATCACATCTTCACCGTACGGTGTGTTAACTTCAATACTGCGGCAGCGGTAATAGTGTTTCGATGCTTCTTTCATGTTAACTTCAGCACAGGCCGTGTGCCAACGCTCAGAAGGCGCTAAAACAGTGAGCCGGATTTTCCCGCCGGGAGAAATTGCAGTTTCCTGCGGCAGGGGTATCCTCTCTAAATCCCCGCTTAGCGGAACAAATGCAGGGTCACCAAGCAGAATCTGCTGGTGCAGGGCATTGGCCGTCCCCCAACGGTACCTGTGGTAAGCTTCCGGTTTTTTCTGGAGTAGAGTGGCCGCATAGAGGCTGATGAAATCCCGGGTTGCCAGCAGCGCTTCGCCCACACTGAGGCCTTTATACAACAGGGCGTCAACAAATATGCCATAAATTGAAGTGCTGTATTGCAGATCCTCAACGGTCGCCCCGCCAATGTAAACCAGGGCCCCCTTTTCAACGAAAGAGAGGCCAATTACCTGGCGTGAATCAACGGCAATACCCTGCCAGTCGAGCCCTTCTGTTGCCGAGTGCCAGTGGGGCACTACTGCCGTGGTCGAACAGGCCGAAGTATAAACCACCTGGGGAGGCAGTGAGGGAAGTTTGGCACGGTTTAGTGAATGACCATAAGTATGCAGCCCTTCGGGACCGCCGTGCCCAGTATAGAGCAGGAAATCTGCCCCGGTCAGCTTTTCTCCGACTTTACCATAATGGGCATCCCTGCCCTGTAAAAGAGTAACCCCGTAACCGGCTTCTTCCAGACCGGGCAACAGCTGGGCCTGGATTAGGGCATCATCACTGCTGAATATGATTCCACTCTCGATATAAGGGGTACTGACAATTAAAACTTCCCGCCCGCTGCGCCCGGTAAAACTGTTTATTTCGGCATAATGTCTGGTGCAGATCAGCTGTACCGAGAGCCCGCCCGTTGTATGCTGCATCAGGCGACCCTCGCCAAGATCAAAAAATAGATCTCCATTCAGGCGAAGGTGAATATCACGAACCAGCTCTTCCGACCAGGCGCTAATTGCTTTTTTCTCTCCACAGATAAAGGGAATCATCGCCGGAGAAGCCAAAACAGCCAGGTAGCGGGGTTTTAGGCCATTATCACGCACCATATCATTTACCTGTTTCTCTATCACCAGGGGATCAGGGTCTTTAGTAGCAGCATCGCAGGGAAAAACGTTCCGGTATGAGGAAAGTAAAGTTAAAAGCAGGCTTAACCCTCTCACCCGCAGTTTACCCAGTGCATCGCCTCCGGTTGATTCACCAGCCAGGTCGGCTGTATTATAAAGAACCAGGTAATCATTTTCCAGACCGGCAGCCTGAAACTGTTCCAGGAGGGCCACGCTACTATCGATAACCGTGCATTCAACTGTTCCGGCTGGGCTGGTTATGGAATGCAGTTTATCAACTGAACCGAACCAGAGCCTGGGCACGCTGCTGCTCAGTGGTATTCCGGAATCTGACCCCTGCTCCAGCGCCAGGAATAAATATCCAAGCCGTATTGCCGCTGCAGCAGCTTTCAGGCATTCTGCCGGAGAGTCAGCTGCAGCCAGGCAGTAACCTTGTGGCCCGACTTTCAGATCGGTGAGTACTCCTGCGCCAGCTTCATGGCTTAGAACTTCAAGCTTCCTTTGGGCCAGGGCTGCCTGCAGTTCTTCGGAGCCCGTGGTATCGATAAACGATACCGGCAGCCTCTGGTTCAGCAGGGTTAAATGCTCCAGCTCACTATCAAAGTTCAGGGGATCGATAAAAACCACTTCGCTCCTGTCCTTCAGGTAAACTGAAGCTGCCAGGCTGCACGCACGGGGTAAATCGCGATTTGAAATCAGGTAGATTTCTAAGCTCATCTATTCTTCATCTCACTTCTATACAAAATGGCAGGCAACAAAACGGCCTCCTTCAACCTGGCGATAAAGCGGCTCTTCCTCCCGGCAGCGGGCCTGCACCATGGGGCAGCGGGGGTGGAAACGGCAGCCTGCCGGAATATTGACTGGATCGGGAGTTTCCCCCTTCAGTAAAGTCTTTTCAGCGATAGAGATCTTCCTGGGCACGGGGATAACCGATACCAGGGCCCTGGTATAGGGGTGCAGCGGTTTTTTAATTATTTCGTCTGCGCTGCCCAGTTCAACAATTTTGCCCAGGTACATGATGGCAATTCGGTCGGAAACCAGCCAGGCCAGCGAAAGGTCGTGAGTGATAAACAGGTAACTGATTCCTTTCTGGTCGCGCAGATCGACCATAAGTTTGAGGATACCGGCCCGGATTGATAAATCAAGCATAGAAACAGGCTCATCGGCCACTATAAAATCCGGTTTCAGCACCAGGCCACCGGCTATCGCCAAACGCTGTCTCTGGCCGCCGCTCAGTTCATGGGGATAGCGCAAAAACAGTTCCCGGGGGTTACTTAACCCGGCTTCACTTAGCGCCTCGGCCACCCTTTCTTCCTTTTCTGCCTGACCTGAGGTAAGGCGGTTAACTTCAAGCGGCTCGGCTACAGTAGAAAAAACAGTCTGGCGGGGATTAAGCGATTCATAAGGATCCTGAAATATAATCTGGGCCTGCTGCCTGAAACGCCGCAAATTTGACCGGTTAAACCGGCGAACATTCTCTCCGTTAAAGAATACTTCACCCCCGGTTGGCTCGACTAAACGCAAAATAGCCTTTCCTGTTGTTGTTTTACCGCTTCCCGATTCCCCGGCCAGGCAGAGAATTTCACCACGGCCCAGGTTAAAATCGAGCCCATCGACAGCCCTGACCCGCGCTGTCTCACGGCTGAACAGTGAGCTTAAAAAGCCTGACCGGGCAGTAAAATGCACTTCAAGGCCTGAAACAGTGACCAGTTTTGAATTGTTCATATCATCTGCGACAGGTTTCATACCTTTACCCTCCCCTGCAGCAGGTGGCATGAAGCGCGATGGCCGGGAGCCAGTTCGGTTACCGGCGGTTCAACATCCCTGCAGCTTGCTTTCGCTTCACGGCAGCGCTGGTGAAAACGGCACCCCTCCGGGGGATAGAGCAGGTTTGGAGGGTTACCCGGTATGGACGAGGCAAGGTACCTTTCGCCCTCAATATTGGGGAAAGCAGCTATTAATGCCCGCGTGTAGGGATGAGCCGGGTCACTGAACACTTTTTCGGTGGGGCCGTCCTCCACAATTTGCCCGGCATACATAACCGCTACGCGGTCGCATGTTTCGCCAACCACGGAAAGATCGTGAGTGATTAAGATCAAGCCCATCTGCCTTTCCCGGCGCAGGTTTTCCAGGAGCTGTAAAACCTGGGCCTGCACCATCACATCAAGTGCGGTGGTTGGCTCGTCGCCGATAACAATTTTAGGGTTGCAGGCTATAGCCATGGCAATCATTACCCTCTGGCGCATCCCCCCGCTGAACTCGTGGGGATACTCCCTGATCCTGTCCGGGTCAATCTCCACCTGGTCAAAAAGTTCAGCAGTGCGCCTTATTGCTTCCTTATCGCCTATTTTCTCATGTATTTTTAAAGCCTCGGCAATCTGGTCACCAACGCGCCGAACGGGATTTAAGGCATTCATCGCTCCCTGAAATATTATAGAAATTTCTTTCCAGCGTATCTTACGCATTTCCTCTTCCCCGGCTCCGCTGATATCGCGGCCGTCAATCATAATCCGCCCAGCTTTGATATGGGCATTTTCAGGCAGCAGCTTGACCAGTGACAGAGCAGCAGTGGTTTTACCCGAGGCCGATTCACCTACCAGTCCCACCGCCTCGCCCCTGTCCAGCTGGAGCGATATGTTTTCACAGGCCCGCACGTAGCCCTCTTTAAGTTTGTAGTAAGTTGTAAGATTTTCCACTTCAAGCAGCTTCACTGGTCACGCCTCCTCAACTTGGGATTTAATACTTCATCAAGGGCGTAACCGATGAAGGTGAAACCAAGCACAACCAGGACGACACAAATACCGGGCGGCAGCAGCCACCACCAGGCCCCGAAGGATACCGCGCCCATGGAAAAAGCAAAATGCAGCATCATACCCCAGGTAACCTGAGTGGGATCACCCATGCCGAGAAAGCTGAGTGTTGTTTCAGACAGAATAGCTACCGCGGCAACAAGAACAGTATTGGCAAAGATCAGGGGGAAAACGTTGGGCAGGATATGATGCAGCATAATATGCCCGTCACCGCTGCCTATAGCCCGCGCCCTTTCAACGTATGGCCTTTCTTTAACACTCAGGGTTTGAGAGCGGATAATCCTTGCCGTTCCTGCCCAGCTGGTAATCCCGATTACAAAAATAATATTACCCAGACTCGGACCTAACAGGGCAGCCATCACCAGCATCAACGGCAGCCAGGGGATAACCAGGAAAACATCGGTTACCCGCATTAAGATAGTGTCAACCGCACGGCCGTAAAAGCCGGATACTATTCCGACCAGGGTTCCGATGACCATGGAAATGATTGTAGCCGCCAGACCAACCAGCAGCGATACCCTGGAACCGACTATTACACTGGCCAGGATATCCTTGCCAAGATCATCTGTACCAAGGGCATAACCGGCCGTTGGGGGATGCATTACCTGGGTAACCCCGTCTACTGTTAAAATTGTTATATCTACCAGGTAAGGACCGACTATGGCCATCAGGGCAAATATTGCCAGGATAACCAAACCTATCAGGCCCATGGTGTTCTCACGATATATTGTCCAGAAAGAGTTAAAATTTTTCCTCCAGAGAGTAAAGGTTTCTTGTTTTACCGGGGCTGAATTCATGTGAACACCTCCTCAGGACTTGACCCGGGGGTCAAGGTAGCGGTAGATAATATCGGCACAAAAATTAGCGCCTACAACTGCTATGGTTACCAGCAAAAACAGGCCCTGCAAAATAGGATAATCGCGATTGGTCAGGGCGGTGTACATCAGGCGCCCCAGCCCGGGCCAGGAAAAAACAGTTTCAATCTGAATAGCTCCCCCCACTATAAAACCGAGGTTAATTGCTATCAGCGTCACCACGGGAAGCATGGCATTTGGCAGGGCATGCCTGCGCAGAAGGTTGGAACTGCTGACACCCTTGGCCCTTGCTGTGAGCATGTAATCTTCACGCATTACCTCCAGCAGGGAACTACGCATAATTAAAACATACTCGCCAACCAGGATCAGGGCAAAAGTTATTGTGGGCAGAATCATATGCCGTAGCTGCGAAATCACCTCTGCCCAGGCCGAAGCGTATTGAACCCCCGGCATACCCATGCCCCCGAGGGGAAACACCTGCCAGTAAACAGCAAAAATCATTACCATGATAATGGCAACCCAGAAAGTAGGCATAGAATAAAGTACCAATGAAACACTTAAACCGATCACATCGAGGCGAGTTCCCCTCTTCCAGGCAAAAATTACCCCCAGAATCACCCCGATCAAGATCGATAAAACCGTTGCTGTGCCGACAAGCATCACTGTAGCCGGTATCCTTTCAACTACAATGTCAAGAACGGGCTGTCTGTAGTTAAATGAAGTACCCAGGTTGGCGGAAAAAAGATCTTTCAAATAAATAAAAAACTGGTGTAAGAGGCTTTCATTTAAACCAAATTGCTCCCTGACCCTTTCCAGGGCCTCACCCGAAATTTTCGGGTTGCGGATTAAAACCCTGATCGGGTCTCCGGGCATAATACGGAATAAAAAAAAGTTCATGCAGATCACGATGAAAATAGTGATCAACGCCTGAACGAATTTACGTCCCAGATAACCACGCATATTCAACGCCTGATCCCCTCCCGGGAGTTAATAGTCTGCAATCATGTCCGGATAATACTTTGTATGCCGCTGCCGGGGGTTTTTATACCTTTATCCCGTCTTAAGTCAGAACCGGCCCCTGCCGCCGGGGCATGAGCCGGTTCATTTCATTACTCTCCTATGGGACGCAGCTGTTCATAACTGTCTACAACATTGGTAAAGATAACCGGTCCCGTCTCTGGGTTACGCACCCACCCTTCATACTTGTCACTGCGATAAGCCATTAGCTCGGGGTCATAAGAGAGGAGAATATAGGGGCAGTCTTCGTAAAAGATTCGCTGCATCTCATGAATCAGCACCTGCCGTTCATTGCGATCCATGGTTCGCTGCTGCAGCAAATGCATCTCATCATAAACAGGATTTGAGTAGAAGCAATCGCTCCAGGACAGGATTTCATCGGTGGTAACTACCTTTAAAATCGAGGAAGGATCAACATCAACAAACCAGCCCCAGATAAACATGTCAAAATCGCCATCGAAAATCCGGTCGGTCAGGGTTCCCTCATCGATTACCGAGATAGTTATTTCAATGCCAACCTCGGCCAGCATATCCTTGATCATGGTGCCCATTTTCTGGTTATCCGGGGACTCATTGCGGATCAATATGGTAAAGGATAGTCTTTCCCCGTCAGGGCTAACCCTGACCCCGTCTGCCCCGGCCAGGTAGCCGGCCTGATCTAAAATATCCTCTGCCGTCTGTGGATTGTAAGCACGAAAATCATCACCAAGGTCCAGGTGCCAGAAATCAAAGAGCGGTGGCACCAGGGCTGAACCGGGTTCTCCGTAGCCCATCCCGGCCACGTTCACCATCTCATCCCTGTCCAGGGCATACTCGATGGCAACTCTTAAATTACGGTCAAGCAGGAGAGGATTGCCCTGAGAACTATCATCTTCCCACACATTGAAAGAAAGCTCGGTAAATGAAGGCGAGTCGGCATTCAGGGTAACAATGTTCGGATCGTTAACCTCTTCCAGGGCTTTAAACTGGGCCCCGGGAACATCGGCTATTACATCAAGCTCACCCTGTTTCAGCGCTTCTACCATCATATCCGTGTTGGCATAGATGATGAAAATAACTTCATCAACAGCCGGGCGGCCCAGGTAGTAGTTATCGTTGGCAGCCATCCTGGTAAATTCGCCTTTGCGATGCTCTATTACCTGGAACGGACCTGTACCGATCGGGTCATCGTTGGCAAAATCACCCTCGGCATCGGCCGGGTCTATCTCCGACCAGATATGCTCCGGCAATATGGGTACCAGGATCTGGGGCATCCAGGCGATCGGCTCGTCTGTTTTTATTGTCAGTGTGTAATCATTCACAACCTCAATCTCTTCCATTGATGCGACATAATCATAAAAATAGCCAAGTTCATTATCACGTATATATTCAAAGGAAAACTTGACGTCATCTGCAGTGAAAGGCTCCCCGTCATGCCAGGTTACACCCTCTTCAAGATAAAAAGTCCACAAGGTGCCGCTGTCGTCAACTTCCCAAGAGCTGGCCAGCTTGGGAATAACATTTAGATCCTCATCCCAGCTCATCAGGTAGTTGTAATTAAGGTTCATTACCTCATAAGCCTGAACCGACCAGATCAACATCGGGTTAAGGCTCTCAATTTCCCGCATGTAGCCTATCCGCAGGATGTTTCGATCGCCGCCGTCATCTCCACCGGTTCCTCCGCAGGCAGTTAAAACAATGCTGATAATCAACAACAGGGCCAGAAGGGTCATCATCATTTTATACTTACGCAAATCTGAAACCTCCTTTTTATGCTGTAATCACCTTTACAACTGCTAATTGTAAGGGGCACCTCCTTTTCATCCGGTTTTTTCCGAGCTTGCCTCTTTTAAAATTGATTCAATTTCGAGACTGACCGCATCGTCGACTGTTCGGCCGGGGTGATCGGCCAGGATCTGTTCAATTTTATCCGCCGCTTCCTGGCGAACGTTACGGCTGCCCCTGGAGCGCCATTCTTCATAGGGAGCCTCGTTGCCCAGCTTACCTCGGTAAAGCTCGTTACGGCGCATGTAATCCCTGGTATGCTCCTGGGCCAGGAAGCTGCCACCTCTCATTACAGCATCAATAACTGCGGCGCCAATCGCTTCCTCATTTACCTCGATCCCCCGCTTGCGGTGAAAAGCCATCCCGTAAATTTCGTCGTCGATTACCAGCTGCTCGGCGCTGGCCAACAAACCGGCATTCAGAGCACCCATTCCCGAAACAAAAGTAGCCCCGGCCAGGACGGGAAAGAGGCAGTTCAAAGCCCTTTCATAACCCGATTGGATATCGATGGCCGCTGAACCGGTGTCCAGGCCATAAACTCCCGAAGGAAGACCGTACGATTTGGCAATCTGGGCAGCACAGGCGCCGGAGTAACCTATATCGGGGTCCCTGCCGCTGACACAGCCGCTGCGCATGTTGGCCCCGGCCAGGCGGCAGGTATAAACCAGGGGGGTGTGCCGGTTAACCAGGCGGGCAAGAACTATAAACGCCACCTGTTCGGCATTCTGCTGAACAAGCCCTCCGGCCAGGGTAACCGGGGAGGTAAGACCCCGGGTGGGGCAGGGCAGCATGGTTATCGGTAAACCACTGCGGGCGCTCTCAATGATCGCCCCGGTTATATCGGCCGGAAAATTAAGCGGGCTGATCGGCGATATGGAAAGCGTGCCCATCGGTTTTTCAACCAGCTTATCCATGCCGCCGCGAACCGCAGCGGCAAGGCGAATCAGGTAACGAATCTCCCAGGTATCGGAAGCAGTACCTATATCAACCGGCTTCACTGTATACTGCAGGGCATAAGCAGTCATCGCCAGCGAGGCAATCTCCTCTGGCAGGTCAGTCGGCCGTAAACTCGGCACAACCATATCGAGGTTGGATAAACTGTCGCTGATCCGGATAAAATCAACCAGGTCGTCTTTCGTCGCTTCACGTATTTCATTGGTGCGGTGATCAAGCAGAACCGAAACGGACCCAAAATTGTGCGCATAGGAATGGGGCGCTTCGGTCAGGGGCAATACTATACTGTCGTCAACCCCGTAGAGGGTTACCGGCTGAGGGCTGCCGAGGTACTCTTCCACAAGCGGCCGGGGAAACAGCAGTCTCTGCTCTTCTGCCCGGCAACCGGCAGTCTGTAACATTTCCCGGGCTTCTTCTCCTTCAACAACCACGCCGGTTTCGGCCAGTATCTTTAATGTCTGATCATGAATCAATTGTAAATCTGCCCTTGTCAACGGTTCGTAAGCCACCATTAGTACACTCCTCTCAAACTACCGCTGATCAGGTCAGTTGAAGTAGTTCTTTCATTTTATTTATCCCCGATATTGCATCGGCTGCATACGCGTCAGCACCGACTTTCTTTGCCCATTCTTCCGAAAGCGGAGCGCCGCCGACAATTACCTTTACTTTGTCGCGCAGTTTCTTTTCAATTAGCAGATCAATAATTTTTTTCTGCTCCTGTATTGTCGTGGTCATCAAGGCTGAGATTCCCACAATACGGGCATCATTCTCCTCCACTGCACGGACAAACTCTGTCGAGGACACATCCACCCCAAGATCGAATATTTCCATGCCTGAAGCCTTCATCATCATGATCACAATATCTTTGCCAATAGAGTGCAGGTCACCCTTAACCGTGCCAATCACTACCCTTACAGCTTCCTCCCGGCTGTCGCTTTTACTTTCCGTCAGATACGGGTCAAGATAATCTATCGCCCCGTTCATCGCTTCAGCTGCCAGCATCATGTCGGGCAGGTAGTATTCTCCCTCTTCGAATTTTTGGCCTACCAGGTCCAGGCCCGGGGTTAAACCTTTACTAATTAGTTCAAGTGGCCCTATCCCCTGTTTAACGCCATCACTTACCAGGGCCAGGGTTTCTTCCCTTTTTCCTTCCAGCACCGCCTGTGATATTTTCTGAAATAATTCCAACCGGTTTAAACCTCCTTCATTGTTCTTTTCTGATTTTTCAACGGCGCGTTTATATACAAAACAGCCGGTAAAACCTGAAGAATTTGGGTAACATATAGATACACAAAATCAAGGCACCGGCTGTCGGAAACTAAGACCACTATGTTAATTGTAAAAATTTACAATTATTTTCGTTAATAATTATATCACAACTTTTCCAAATTTTACGGCTTCGTTAATGAGGCATAAAAAAAAATCGTTGAACCATTGCAGTTATGTTATAATTGGGGTGAGTGAAAACAGGTTTATAAAGGGGGATAATATGGTGAGATACTTTAAGCATTTTCTGTATGTTTTACTGATAATCGCCCTTATAATGGCCACGACGGGTTGTTTAGACAGTGCCGGGGACGATGAACAGCCGGCCCGGGAACAGGCTAGGGAAGAACCGGTGGAAGCCGCATCCGGAGAAGCCCTTAGCATTGTAGTCCCCGACGGTAAAAGCGATCGCCTGCCCGGAAGTCTCAAGTGGGATAGCATTACACTTTACTCCCAGGGACTTGATTTTTTGGCGGACCAGGAGAACGGTCTGCATTCAATTAAAATATCCAGCCAGTCATCAACAAGTTCTTCAACCAGCGGCAGTAATTCAGCCGAAACAGGTCAAACTGCAGCCGTAGAAAGCAGCCAGGAAACAGGCGGGGGTACTACCTCAACTCATTCCAGCTCGGCAGGCGGCATTTCAACTAATGTAACCGTTGACGGTTCGATGAAAGTCACCGAAAGCACAACAAGCGGAAGCGGCAACCAGGGCAGCAGCACCTGGTGGGATATGGATAGCGATTAAGCAGTGGAGGTGAAGCGATTGATTTACAATAAGCGCTTCATTGTCATACTGTTGGCTGTCGCCGTTTTATTTACGCTGGTGTCCTGCAGCAGCGCCGATCTGGAAGAAGAAATGGCCAATGATCCGCAAGAAGAAATAGAAGACGGCGATACAGCTACTGCAGATGAAGACGATGAAGCAATTGATGAAGATGAAGAAGAGAATACTGAAGGCAACGGAAATAACCAGGGCTCTTCTTCCGGAAGCGGCTTCAAACATGAAGTGCAGATGGATATTGACGGAGTAGTAGAGAGTGACCAAGATGAAGGCTGGTGGGAACTGGATTAACTTTTAAACCTTATCAAACATTCAGGGGCTTAACCTGTAAAGGTTAGCCCCTTATTTATTTACTCATACTGCTCGAACGAAACCCTTCCAGGTCAAGAACAATATAAACGATGCCGTTCTTCCTCAACTTAGCGGAGAGCTCTCCGGCTTTATTCATAATCAGGGGCCACTGCCCGGGTTCAGCTTCAATCCGGGCCAGATTGCCACTATGCAGGCGCACCCTTATGTTACCTTCTACACCGGTAACAGAACGCAGGTAATCTTCCGTATCGCTGACTATTTTCAGGTTGTTAACAGTTATTGCCTCCCCATGGGGAAACCTGGTTGCCAGGCAGGGTATTGATGGTCTGTTCCAGGATTGTATTCCGGCCCGGCGGGCAAGCAGGCGAATTTCACTTTTAGTCAATCCTGCTTCAAGCAGGGGCGATTGCACAGCCAATTCGCTTAATGCGCGCAACCCCGGACGATCTTCCAGGCTGTCATCAAAGTTCGAACCATCTATAATGTTCGGAAATCCCTTCGCCAAAGCCAGAGCAGAAAGCCTGGAATAAATATTCTTTTTACAGTGATAACAGCGGTCGGGCAGGTTGTCTTTTACTACGGGGTCGGTAAGCAAATCAATTGTTACAACCAGGTGAGCAGCACCCATCGACCGGGCAGTCTTTTCTGCATAGTCGGTATCTTTCTGCGGGTGTAGTTCAGAGTGCACAGTAAGGGCCAGAACATTCTTCCTGCTCAGTACTTGCAGAGCTTCGTAAAGAAGATAAGCGCTGTCGACCCCGCCGGAAAAGGCAACAGCCGTTTTGCGCAGTTCCAGTAAAATATCCTGCAGCTTTCTTATCTTCACTATGGTCGTTTCATTAATATCATTCATTCGGATTCACTCTCAATCCTTCCCCGCGTTAGGTTCTGAACTGTTAAATTACTTTTCTTCTGCCAAGCTCATCTTTCAGGTAACCGATAAATTCGTCGGCTTTGCCTGCGGGAGGCCTGGTCAATAGGCTGACAACAATAAAGAGCACCACCGCTACCAGTCCGCTCCATACCCCGGGCCAGTATCCAAGCGGTTTTAAACCGCTGTACTGCAGGATTGTCGCAACCAATCCCCCTGCAATAACACTGGATAAAACTGCAGCAGCCGTACCCCGCTTCCAGAAAAATGCCCCAATCAGGGCCGGCACCATAACCAGCAGACCAGCCGAAGAAGCGACCGAGAGGGAAGCAATCAGGTCCAGCCGCAACGTGGCAAAAGCAACAATAACCACGGTAAAGAGGGGAACAAAGATCTTGCCAACGAGCAGTTCTTTACTTTCAAAACGCTCTTTTGAGACATTCTTAAAGACATCACGGCAGATCATTGAAGAAAGGGTAAGGATAATCGAGTTAACAGTTGAAACTGCGGCGGCGCTGATACCGAGCATTACCAGCAGGGCCAGCACAGCGGGAACAACCTCGAGCCCGAGCAGCAATGGTGTGGCACTATCGGCAACGGCGAGATCCGGCAAAAGCAAACGGGCCGAAAAACCCCATAAGATTGAGACAAGGGTATAAATAAAACCAAAAATCAGGAACCCCATAACCATGATACGCATCTGGCCCAGCGAACGGGGAACAAAAAGGCGCTGGCTTACCTGGGGATTCGAAAGAGAAAAGAAAAACCAGGGCAGGGTCAACCCGACAAAGGTGTTAATATTAAAAAAGCCGGGCCCCGGAACGGCAAGCCAGGCCGGGTATTGTGTCTCCAGCTGGCTGAACATGCCGCCAAAACCGCCAAAACCGCGGTAAGCAATAAATATTACAGAAAGAATAGCCACAGTAAGCATAACGGCAGCCTGCAGAGAATCGGTCCAGGCCACGGCTTTCAGGCCACCGGTCCAGGTCCAGTAAACAGCAATAAAAGCAGCAATACCAACGCCAACCAGGTAAGGTATTGCTCCCCCGGATATCCCTTCCAGCAGGGCCCCGATTCCAATCAACTGGACAGCGCTGTAGGGAATTAGAAAGATCACGGCAGCTACCGCCGAAACAACAGCCACTGCTTTACTCTGGTAGCGATCACCGAGCATTTCAGTGGGGGTGAGATAATTATACTTGCGGCCGACAAGCCAGAAACGTGGGCCAAAAAAGGCAACCAGGACCAGGCCGGAGAGATAGATCAATTCAAACCCGAGGGCACCAACTCCACCGATGTAAGTAAAACCGGCCAAACCAACCAGCATAAAAGCGCTGTAAGTAGTTGCAGAATAAGTAAGGGCGGAAACTATGCCCCCGAGCGAACGTCCGGCCAGGAAAAAATCATTAACATTTCCTGTCGCTTTTCCACCAGCCCGGCGGGCAATTAAACTACCGACGATAAAATAAAGGAAGAGGCAGATGTAAATTACGCTAGCTTTCATCGTTCTCCCCCCAACTTGATGTTATAAAACCGATGCATACGATAACGACAATGGCAAATATACTCCAGAACATGAATGCGCCGTAAACCCTGGTTACATCGCTCAACAAAGGGGTAAAAGGAATAATAAATGCAGCAAGAACCAGTATTACAAAAACAATGACCCAGGCCAGGCGCTGCTTTTCAAGAGACATGATGCCTCCTCCCTTTCTTCTGAATATTTATTGTGCATTATAACACATAAACAAAAGCAGGGTGGGTAAGAATAACTTGACTCTCATGTAAGAATATTGCTATAATTCCTTTATCTAATCAATTTGCCAAAAGACAAGGTGGTAATATCGTGCCTGGAACTTACTTCCACCGCTTCTCTAAACTTCTTTTATTAACTATGCTTATATGCATTCTCCTGGCCATGCCTGCATCGGCCTATTATGGAGAAGACAGTTTGCAGACTATTGAACAATCTGTCGCTGTTAACGCCGGCAATGATTACAGTATTGTCATGCAAGTAATTGATGGCCGCTTTCACAAATGGCTGGAATATGAAAACAGCTGCGGTTCAACCGGTATTTACATGCTCGAACCGGAAAGCGGTTTTTTAACTGCCGCTGAGAGCGCATTGCTGTTCGATGCTTCTCGCAGGTGGATTAGTGGATACAGGGGCATGCTCACTTCATCATCTCCGGCTGGTCCTTCGACCGCTTCAGATTATAAAACTGTCGACATTATTATTAACTTTCCATCCAGTAATTACGTGCTGCAGGGTATGGTTGATAACCGCACCGCGGTCAGCGGCACCAGGGCCTCCTCCTACCCAAACTTCAACAGCGGCTTTCTTACCGTTGACTTCAATAACGATTACATGCGGGGCAGCGGTTTTTTGGTTACTCCCTATGTTGTTCTGACCAACGCCCACAACATATATTCAGCTGATTTCGGGGGGTGGTTCAGCGAAATCACTTTTTCGCCGGGCCAGTATGAAACAGTATGGCCAAATTTTGTAGCCCCTTTCGGCACGAAAAAACCGGTTTTGGCCGAAACTAACCAAAACTATATTTTACATGAAAACAATAGCGCCCGGGACCAGTCGATCAAGTATGATTATGCCGCCCTCTTTTTTGAAGAACCATTCAGTGGCATTGATACTTTTGTTCCGCTCGAATTCAATTTTACTCCAACGGACGTAATCGTTACCGGCTACCCGGGAGTTGTAAAAGATGCAAACACAATGGGCATGTGGCGGGCTGAGGGAAAACTGATCAATCAGGATAGCCACTGCCTCTATTATGATGCCTATACCAGCGGTGGAAGCAGCGGCAGCCCTGTTCTTTCCTATAACAGCCAGTCCGACAGCTACCGGGTTGTTGCCGTTCATTCATTCGCCTCACCAGGCAACTTCAGCGGCGGCCCACACCTGAACAACCTGAACAAAGAAACAATTGAAAAATGGCTCCAGTGGCAGCCCGATACGCCGCCTGAACCAACAGTAATGCTTAGCCTTAATAAAAGCGCTGTTACCCTTGAAATCGGGGATAAAGAAGCACTGATCGTTACAACAAACCCCGCAACCAGTAACAACATTGAATTAAACTGGTCGAGCAGCAACGAAAATACAGCCCGGGTCGATGCAAACGGCATGGTTACAGCCATTGCGGGCGGCAGGGCAACCATCAGGGTTGAAACAGCAGACGGCAGTTCCAGCGCCAACTGTGAAGTAACAGTTAAAACAGGTGCCGGTGAATTGGATGATCCTTCTATCTACCGGATCGGCGATATTAATGAAGACGGAATTATCAACGTGCAGGACGTGGTTTTGGCCATGCAGCACGTTTTAATGATTGAGGAACTGGCTGAAGAACAGGCTGCAATGGCAGATGCTAATGGTGACGGAGAAATAAACGTAGTTGATGTTACCTTATTGATGCAGTTCGCACTCGGCCTGATCAACACCTTCTAAATAATAAGACAGGGGACGGTTCTCTGTCTTATTTAATTTAATTAACCAGCAATCTTTCTAAATAATCCATTTTCCAGCCAATAACTTGATTATCTTGTTTTTCTCTTTCCACTTTCGTTCTCCAGGACAACTTCTAAATTACTAAAACCAAAGAAACAGGGATAAGACAGAGAACCGTCCCCTGTCTTATTATTTACGATCAACCTTCAAATAACTTATCAAAATCATCAATTGTGATAGCCGGTATGGTAGAAAAATTAATGCCCAGTACGTTGCTCATCTCTACTGAAGTTTTAATAACGCTTTTCATTTTGGGGAAGTCAACTACGAGAAGTAAATCCATATCGCCCAACAAAGCATATCCGGCCTTAATTTTCCCTCCGTTTTCCTCAATCAGAGTCTTGGCCTTTTCCGTTCTCTCCGGGTTAATCTCTTTTAATGAAGCAGAGTTATACTTGCCACACATCAGGAAGAGACTCACGACCATAACCTCCTTTATTCAGTTAACTTCTTATCTAATAATAAAATATTTTTTGATAATTTGCAATATAAAATAAGACAGGGGACGGTTCTCTGTCTTATTCGTTAGTAAAACCCTGCTTATTTAATTATACTTTTTGAAGCGGACGGCATATGAATATTTAAGTTTTCCGGTTTAAGTTATTCCGCCGGGCAACCTATGCCCAGCCTTAAATTAAACAAAATAAGATAAGACAGAGAACCGTCCCCTGTCTTATCAGTAGGTTACTGCCGGTGTCCAGAAGGTGTTGTTGTAGATATCGGTCAATTTATAGGTAACCAGGCAGTTTGCATCACCGATAAAGACATTGTTCACTTCCAGGTTGCCGCTGACAATCATCTGCTCACCAAGGTAATAGCTGTTGTCATAATCTTCATCGTAGGTATAAAAATCACAGAGAAAGTCGATTACATCGCCCCGGTTGATATCAATCAACCCCTTGGCCGCCGTATTGGTTAACCCTTCATAATTAATCCGGGCACCGGCTACACCCCCGTAGGGATAATCGTTGTTAAAGCGAACTATAATGTCAACCAGCTGGTTATTCAGCATGGCTGGGATGCGCCCGTTTATCGCCCAGGCTGAACCGGTATCCTCTATACTCTCCACATAGTAAGCTACAACATGTCCATCCAGGGCCAGCCAGGTCCGGTCAAAATCAATCAACAGGTCACCATCATCATCAAATTCATAGACATTATCCAAACCGAGATCAATATACCCCGTTCCATCATCGAAGAAAACATTCAATTCCACTTTTTGAACCAAGTCCCATTGTTCATCTGTAAGCTGAAGCACCAGGTTTTGACCTTTACGGGTCAGGACAAGACTGTTTGCATCAAGATAGTTGTCTTTGAAGTATTCAGCGCCTGACTGAATCTGGTTCTGGTCTATCCAAGAATCTCCTGCTCCTGCCAGGGCACCGGTAAAGCTGCTGAAATCGGGGTTTGAGAAGAAAGCATTCCAGGCCAGGGCCCAAAGGTCGGTTGAGGAGCCCTGCAAACCGCTGCCAACCGAACCGAGCAATGAGCCAAAAGCATTTCCACTGCCGCTGGTTGTTATCTGGCCACCGACAACCATGTTGGCAAACTTTCTAACCAGGCCGGTATATTCTTCAGTCATCCCGATAGTATCGTAAATAGCCAGCATGGAAGAAAGATTTTTAAGCTGGTCGTAAGGAAAATATATAGATATGCCGTGCGCGTTGGAAATATTGTTCGAGGTTCTGTTATAAAGGATAGAACCTTCGAGGGCATTCACCAGTTCTTTCGATTCGGGAGAGTTGATTTTTTTAGCTAAATCGATCAAATCGACCTGATCAAGCCTGGAGCGGTTAAACTCCCTTGAATTGCCACGGGCGTTAGATATAACCCGGTAATCAGTATCAAGCTGGATATCTGCCGACTGGGCGAAATTTTTAAAGGCATCATCAACCTCATTGTTTAACACTACCAGGTCGATCAACGAGAGGGTCGTTATATCACGCGGAACTTCCTGGGCGCATTTTTCCACGAAATCATCAATGATCATCCTGCCTATCTCAGCCGTATCCATTGAGGTGTTGGCCGACAGCGCCGATAACCAGTTAGTATAATACCAGCCGATACCCGGCTCGGTCTCTTCCGAGGCGATCATATAGTCAGCGTGATAATTGAGCATGTAGGCTGTTTCCAGGGTAGCCATCAGGCAGGCATCAAAACCGATAAAATCAAACTTAACTCCTGCTCCTTCAAGCGCTGAGTGAATCTGGTTAATGGTCATCGAACCGCTGTTCGGAAACAACTGATCATAACCAAAGCCGCTCAGGGAACCTCCACCATGATCCCAGAAGATAAGGGCATAGCGATTGGCTGGAAAATTAGCTGCGCTGAATTCAATGAAGTTTTGCAGTGTATCCGGGTCGGTCATCGCTCTTTTCCCCAGGTTGTCTTCAAGTAGCCTAAGCCCGGAACCAGTTACCTGGAATCGCTGGTTGGTGTTATTCTTTACAACGCTGTTTCTCCACCTGCTTGTCCCTCCAGTTTCAACAATAACATTAACTTTATCGCCGATATCGGCATGGAGCATCTCGTTTAGATCAGCAGTGGCCATACCGTAATTACTTTCCAGGTCAGTTCCGCACATATAGACCATAATAGTAAAAACATCCTGCCCGTTACCGATTATTTCAGTTCGCCTGGTCCGTGGTCCGGTTATTCCGGTTAAAGGTGTAATCTGGTTATTGGCAGGGTCGCCTGAAACAGAAGGAGATACCAGCTGGTTTGAACTGTACCCCTGCGAATACTGGTTGTCTGCCGGCTCGGAAACCAATCCGCTGCAGTTTCTGATTAACATGTAACCAACTATTATTACAATAACCAGCAGAAGCAATTTACCCAGAGACAAACCACAACCGCTATCCCCACTCCTTCGTGAAGAAGGGAAATTAAAACCTGGTCCGGAACCGGATGGAGGACGCTGTCCGCCAAATATTCCTCCAGGCGAAGATGAAGAAGATGAAGAAGGGGGGCTACCGAGCGGGCTGCTGCTTCCCTGCTTTCGGTCTGCATACCCGGAAGCATTTCCAACAGGCTTACCACCCTTTGGCGAAAGACCCGATCCCCTTTTAAAAACCCCACCGCCCGAAGCGCTGCCGGTCACCTTCTTTTTCCTGGAACCACCACCGCTTTTTCTGTCCATTGCCCTGCCTCTCTTTCATCTATCAGCAATTATACTTGTTGTTAATAATAGATATTAAAATCAATATAAACCCAAATGCCGTCCATGTCAAAAATAAGACAGGGGACGGTTCTCTGTCTTATCTGTTGGTAAAGACCTATTCGTTTAAATTATACTTTTTGAAGCGAATGGCATATAAATATATTAGTTTTCCAGTTTAAATCATCCCGCCGGGTAACCTATGCCCAGCCATAAAATAAGCAATATTAAAATAAGACAAAGAACCGTCCCCTGTCTTACTGAGAAAGCTTGATTTTTTCCGGCAGGCAGGGTAATATTATGTATGCATGCGCCTGTAGCTCAGGGGATAGAGCAGCGGACTTCTAATCCGTTAGTCGAGGGTTCAAATCCTTCCAGGCGCACCATGAATAAATAACGTGAGGGGAGCGTAGTTTTCCGTCACGTTTTATTTTGCCCTGTAACTAATAAATAAGGCGTTTAGTTTGCCGGTTTCGTGTTATGGCAGTTTCGGCAAAATGTGGGTTAAAAAATAAGACAGAGAACCGTCCCCTGTCTTATTTTTTATATTTTCTTTGCTATCGCTTCAATGTCGTCGATATACTTGTGCAGGTGTTGTATTGAAGAAGCAATTTCTTCGATTGCCGCGGCTTGCTGCTGGGAATTATCGAGCACTGCCGGGACTCGCTCAATAATATTATCCATCTTGCTCTTCATGTTATCGGTCAGTGCCTTAATATCTTCAGCGGATGTAGCGCTGTTATCAGCCATTTTCCTGATTTCCGTCGCCACCACGCTGAAACCGCTGCCCGCGCTTCCGGCCCTGGCCGCCTCAATTGAAGCGTTAAGACCAAGAAGGTTGGCATTTCCGGCAACTTTCTTAATCATATTCAGCAATTCGTCTGTTTCGCCGACCATTCCTTCCATTTCCTTACTGAGAACATCTATCTCATTCATGTGTTCAGCAAGTTCCTGGGCAGATGCGGCAATTTCTTCTGTTGAGGCCAGCACCTCTTCACTGGTGTTGGCAAATGTATGAACTACTTCTTTTAATGTTTCCTGGTTCTGTAAACTGGTTCCGAAAGCAAAACAACCAACAATAACTCCCTGTTTATTCTTAACAGGCACAACCATCGAGCGGAAAGGAACCCCGTAAACTTCGGGAGGAAGAACTGAATCCTGCACTGTTCCAGACTGCAGCGCCCTGGAAATGCCGCTGTTTTGAGGAATATTCTGGCCGGTATTGTCTAAAACAAGGTCTTTTGTATTAAGGCAGAGCAGGAATTTTTCTGTATCTGTAATGGCTATAGTGCATTCAAGAGGAAATAGTGATTGGATGTAGGGTGCCAGTTCCATCATCGATTCCAAAATTGTATACCTTTTTTCTTCATTACTTAAATTTTCCGTTTCCATCTGGCATCTTTACCTCCCTCATACATATAAAGCTGTGCAGCGCGGTGAACAAATCCGGGCTGCACAGCTTAGTATTACTAACCTACTTTAACGATAATTGCACCAGCAGTATCGCCGGCAGCACATCCTGTAGCAAGCACGTAACCGCCGCCCTTGATTGCTGCTTCTTCAATTCCTTCAATCAGCAGGCGGCCAACTGTCGGAGCCTGAGGGTGACCGAAGACCATTGAGCAGCCGTAGTTGTTGAACTTGGTTGCATCAATGCCAAGCCCTTTTGCCAGGTAAAGGTCGTTGGCAATAAAGGGGTTATGGTTCTTAACAGCAACCATATCGGCAGCGCTTAAACCGGCTCTTTCCAGGGCCATTTTTGAGGCCGGCACTGGAGCCATGGGCATGTGTGCTTTCTTGGTTCTGGCATAGCCATACGAAATTACCTGGATGGGAATAGACGGGTTACTGCTCAAGCGTTCGGCATTCTCCTTATTGGTTACAATCATCCCCATATTACCGTCAGCCGGGTGGGTCTGGGCGCCAAAAGTGTGAATGCCCCCCTCGAGCACCGGGCGCAGCTTGGCCAGTTTCTCTTTCGAAGTCTTAACCAGGCCCTCATCTTCCTCAAGCAAAATCTTCTCTTTGCGAGACTTGGTTCCTTCCACAGGGAACATATATCGCTTCTGGAAAGCGCGATCATTCGCCAAAGCATCTTCATACTGCATGTAGCGCACATAAACAAGCTCATCGGCTTCTTCCCTGGTAAACCCGTTCTCTTTTGCCACGTTTTCAGCTGTATTAATCATGCCCAAGCCGGTAGCGGGGTCACCCTGCATATTGTCCATATTCCAGTTTTCTGAAATTACCTCACCACCCGGGCCAAGGGGGTTCGGCCAGATTGTATGCGGCCCGTTTGAGCAGCGGTCAACCATCAGGCAGTAAGCGGTATTTACATTGCCGTTTTCAACCGAACTTGCTGCATTATAAACAGAAGTAGTCGAGGTGGAGCAAGCCTGCATAACAGTCATTCCGGGAATGTCGGGCGCTCCAAGCAGAACTGCCGGCCAGGTTGCCCCGAAGAACACGCGGTGCTGCCCAACAGTTATACCGAGATAGAGATAATCAAGCTCTTCAGCAGGGTTTAAACCCTTTTGCTCGAACCAGCGCTTACTTGTTTTAGCTCCGAGTTCAATTGCATTATCATTCTGCAGGCTGCCCTGCCACTTGCTGAAGGGGGTGCTGTAGTATCCCCCGTATGGAATATAAGCTTTTTTAAACATAAATTTACTCCTTCCTTGTGAAGCTTTCCCCCGGAATTATCTTCCGGGGGTCAGCTTATTTTATAAAATATTATTCACCTTTGTACTGCGGAGGGCGCCCCGGGGATTGCAGACCGGCCAGGGCATCTTTGGTTGCAAAGATATCGTGCAGGCGGTCCAGTTCCAGTTTAATGGCTTCTTCCACAGAAACCTTGGACTGGGCTTCAATCAGCTCGTTGGCCATCTTCAAAGCAATCGGGGCTTTCCTGGAAAGCCTCTTCAACGTTTTTTCAGCCAGTTCATCATCTACGCCGGACGGCTTTTCGCCGCGCAGCAGCTTATCTGCATTATCGCCGGCCATGAGCTCTTTTTTAGCCTTGTAAGCATCCGGAATTTCACGGGCAGCGTATTTGTCGAATTTGCCTTTTGCAGCCAGGTCTTTAATGGCCTGGTCAACTTCGGCACGCTCAACCAGTCTGGTAACTATGCCCAGTTCATATGCCTGCTCGGCGCTGATTCCTTCGCCGACAAATATGTAGTATTTAGCCAGCTCTACACCCAGGTGCCTTTCAATACGGAACATTCCGCCCAGGCCGGGGAAGATACCGATATTGGTTTCAGGGAACCCAAAGGAGCCCTGCGGAGTTGCCACAATGGCCTGGCAAGACAGCGCCACCTCGCTGCCTCCACCAAGAGAAAGCCCGTCTACCACAGCAATGGTCAGCTTGGGAGACTGCTCAATTTTCAACAGCAGTTCCTGGCCAAATTTGGTGAAATCATAGGTTTTATCAACGTTGTTATTCTTAATGTTGTCAACAAAAAACTTGATATCGGCACCGGCAATAAAAGCCTTGCCTTTACCCTTGATGGCAATAGCTTTAACGGCACTGTTATTTTCTGCTTCTGTAAATTTAGCGGAAAGCTGGTTCATAACCACCGGGTTCAGGGCATTCATTGCTTCCGGACGATTAACTGTGATGTAAGCAATATCACCAACAACTTCTAAATCAACATAGTTAAACTCAAAGGGAACACCCTTTTTCTTTTGCTCTTCTAGCAGTTTGGGCATTTTGAAGTCGCTGCGTTCAGTCAGTTCTTTAACAAGCTGGTAAGCCTTATCAATACCCATGCTGTTGGCCAGCTCAAAAGGACCCTGACGCCAGGCCAGGCCGATCTTTGTTCCACGGTCAACATCCTCTAACGAGGCAACACCCTCATCAACCTGGGCACAGGCCACACCGATAGCCACGGCATAGAGGCGCTGTCCGATGTAATCGAATTTGCTCTTATCAACTTCGCCTTCAATGGCAAAATCTGAGTTAAGATCTTCCACCTGGTGACGCAGCAGCTCGGGAGGAGCATAGAAGCTGCCCAGTTCTTCTCCGAGGCTCTTCGAGGCGTGCAGCCCGATTACCGTTCCCCCTGACATGTTCCACAGGTCAAAGAGTCCAAGGCCGATACCAAAAGCGTGCTTGGTCGCCTCGTTAACGGTTGCCACATTTGCCTTGCCTTCCTCGATAACGCGAATTGCCTCAACATACCAGGGAATAAAGATGCGGTTAACTGCAAATCCCGGTGAATCTTTAACAACAATCGGGGTTTTTCCGTGCATGTTGGCTATCTGCAATACCTTCTCAACAGTTTCATCACTGGTACCTTCATGTGAAATAACCTCTACCAGGCGGTTCTTGGCCGGATGGAAAAAGTAATGAGTGCCGACAAAACGGTCGGGGCGCTCGGTGAATTTTGCAATGCTGGCTACATAAAAACTGGAAGTATTGGTTGAAAATATTGTTTTCGGTTCACAAATTTTATCCAGCTTGGCAAACAGTTCTCCTTTCACCTGGACATCTTCAAATATAGCCTCAACAACCATATCGGCATCTTTAAGTTCATTCAGGTCTGTTGTGCCCTTAACCCGGCCAACAATTTCATCTACCTGTTCGGGAGTAAAGATTTTACGTTCCACTGCTTCCTGCAGGGTCTGACGAATAGCATTCATCCCGCGCTCCACAAATTCTTCCTTGGTATCTACCATTACAACATTCAGTTTTTCCTGAGCCATCTTCTGGGCGATACCACTACCCATATTTCCGGCTCCCACTATACCTACCTTGTAGGTTGTGCTCACTTTCAATCTCCTCCTTATTATCTTGTAAAAAATAAAATACCCTTATTATAAAGCGGGCCTCACCATAATAATATCACATGGTTAAATCGCCCGACTTAAATAAATTGCCGGCGGGCTTACTTTTGCTTTAAATAAAGCCTTTACTTTAAAAGTGACCGGATCTACTAATTCTACAAATCTTTCTGTCTTTCCTTCCTGCAGTGCCTTCAATTCTTATTCTTCCAATGCTGCCTGAACCCGCCGAAAAATATTATCTTCATAATATAACAGCAATTTTTATGCCATACCTGTAGAAAGGAACGACATGCGGCGAAAACAGCGGGATATGTGCCTGTTCTGTATCCATCCGGCAGAAAAAGTGGGGCAGATGAGGTTCATTCAGGCAGGCAAAGTACCTTTTATGTATCTTATTCGGTACACAATAAGACCTGAAAGCGTCAATTATAAGATGAAATCACATCCGGAAACATTAAGTAATAGCCCGGGTCAGCGTCCGGGCCTGAATGGTTCCTCCCGCAGCAATTTCCACCCATCATCTCTCCAGGCAAAAACCGCCTTGGTCGACCACTCGCTGTAGGGCAGGCCGAAATAAACCGTTGCATATTGTTTATCAAGCGAACTAACCTGGTAAACAATTATATTATCTTCTACAATATCGTAGCGCTCGAAAAAACGCTCTGTATCGGCAAGGTCCTCGGGCTGCAGCAAAATAACATTGCCGTCGCCCGTTCTTTCAATCAGCCAGTTGTGCAGATCCGGTTCGAGCATGTCATAATCGGGAGGCAGAGGTGGTTCCGGCTCCGGTTCAGCCTCTGCTTCATCTTCTTCATCCGGCTCCGGTTCCTCTTCTGCTTCCTCTTCAGGCCGGGGCTCTTCAGACTCATTTTCAGGTAAAGAAATATAAGGCCCTTCGGGATCATCCGGCGAATCACCCAGCAGGAATACCAGAGCGCCGGTAACCGCTACCACAACAAATGCTATTAACAAGAGGGGCAGAACCAGCTTCTTTTTCGATTTAGGCCGGTAATCTAGTTCGCCAAATTCATCTTCCAGCGAACTAGCGCCAGCCGGTTTATCAGGCTGAGCAGGGTCCAGCGCGGTGCCACAATGAGGGCAGCTAAGATCATCTTCGCCCAGCGGTTCGGAACAAAAGGAACAGTTAACCCGGTTAGTCACGACCTCCCCCCTTTCTGTTCGCATTTTACAGCCTGCCTGATATATTCTATCTTTACCCTGCTTAACCCTGCTTCATTTACTAACCGGTTCCAGGCTAACCGAATTTTAGAACGACACCAGGCATTTTTATTGCAGATAGAAGAAGCACGCGCTTTGGCGCGTGCTTCTTCGGGCGATATATTTAACTGTGTTTAGGTAAGATGTCTATAAAAAAATAACAAGCAAAATAACAGCCTGCTATTGTTTTTCCATAAGTTGTTTTGTATTAGAAAGTAACATGTATAATACCTTTCAGCGAGCATAAAATGAAGTACTTAACCAGGCCTGGCTTTTAGCCGGCTTATAACCCTGTAGGTAGGGGAGAAAACGGCGGCGGAGCTTTTACCGCCGCCGTTTATTGCTTAGCTTGTTTAACTGCTTCTCAACGTGGTAACTTCCAGGGCGACATAATTAACTTGATTTAAATGCATCAGGGTAAACCTTTTTATTACCCGGAGGCGGAAGCTTTACCACCTCCGGGATTGAACTGACTTAAGATGCATAGTTAAGAACTTAAGATAATCAGCTTCAATTATGGTGTAGGTTAAAATGGCACGGTAAAGGCAGGAATCGGTCCCAGGGTATTTCTTGGAGAAGCAACATCCTGGATAGAGCCTACCTGTGTTACCGTAGTTGTAGTTCCCGTACCACCTGTTACTGTCAGTATAACCTGGTGGTTATTAACATTCACAGCCGATATACTATAACCGGTAACCACATAATCTGAATCTGATACGGAAGCTGCATACAGATTTTCAGAATAGTTTAGAGTAATTGTTTCTATTCTCGTCGGTGAACCGCCAGTTGTAACATCTGCAGATTCAAGAACTGGCGCTGCTTTATCAACTGTAATGGCTACGTTATCAACAACAGCGTTTGAGAAGCCATTCATATCAGTGACCGCGCCTGCCAGGATATTTATTTTATCAGCAGTTGGAATATCAGTATTAAATGTTTCTGTTGCAAAATCTGCTGTTACTGTTGCCGTGCCATCAGCGTGGTTGGCTATGCTGACGTTATCAGCAGAGGCTCCTCCGGCAAATTTAATCTTAGCTTTATCAGCAGCCTGCAGGTGCCTGTTTACAACAAAACTAACCCGTGAAGTTGAGAGCACGGTAACGCTTGCCGGTGTAAATGCAAATGGAGCAGAAGCTAAAATGGGATGATCTTCAAAAGTTTCAATTGAGTTTCCGGCAATGTCTTTAACATTGCCGACAAAGAGTTCATTAATTGAACCATGAATATCAGAAATTTTAGTTGTGCCCGGCAAATCAATTTTTACAGTGTTCCCAACCTGGGTTATTGTTGTGTTAGTCGGAATTGCATACTGTGCATCCCCAACAAACCTGTAATTCGCCCGATCCAGGGCTGATGAACCCATTGGTTCTGTGTAGTAAACATAAACTATAGTAGCATCTTCTCTAGCTGCAGTATTAGCCCTGACCTCTGTAACCTCCGGCGGTATCCTATCCGGGACATCGATGGTAAAGGTTTGAGTTCCCATGGGGTTTTGGGCTGGTGTAGTGTCCCTGATATTGGAAATCGTCAAAGTATGGACACCCTGCATCGCATCAACCGATGTTATTCTATATTTACCTGTAGTCGAATTATAAGTTGGACCGGTAAAATTAACATCCACTGTACCTTTTCGCAGCACATAGTTGCCAGGAATCATCGCCCCGGTTACCGGTTTTGAAAATTCAATTTCAATAATTTTGCTTGAACCGGAAACCATCTTAACTGTCGCTGTAGGTGCCGAAGTATCGGGAACAGTATTCACTGTTAGTGTAGCCGGCTGAATAGTGTTGCCCCATGTATCTTTAACCATATTAACATCTGCAGTATTCTCAACATACTTCATCCACATAGTTGTGGTACCCGGAGGCAACAACCTTGTTCCAAAATCAATAACAAAAGTTTTATTGTCTCCAGACGGATTTCTTACAGCATCAACAGTAGCACCGGAAACCTGGTTTACCGTGGTATCATAAGTATGTCTGAACAATACGAAACTATTACCGATCAGTGTAGATTTGTTAATAGGCCGCGAGAATTCAATTGTTACAGTGCTCTCGGTCGACGATTTAACGCTCACTGATGGCGGGGTAGTAATTGGCGTATGGGTAAATGTTTTAGATACCGGTGATACCTTCAATCCGGAATAATCCTGTAAAGAAGTACCGCTGGTAATTGCTAAAGTGTAAGAACCGGCAGACAAATCAGAAAAAGTCTCGATTCTTAATTCTCTACTCGCATCAACGTAAACCGGATTTGTAAGATTCAAAGGTATAGAACCGTCATTTAATGTTACATTAGTCGGTATAATATCTCTGTCAAGAGGCTCAGAGAAAGTCAACACAAGATTTCTTGGGCTATCAGTATGAACCGATACCAGTGTTGGCACTGAGTTGTCAATAAAGGCCAGATCAGATTTGGTATAATCTGCTGTAATGCCCACAGCTTTTTTGACAATAACTCTGTTAGTTGTTGAACCATTTTCAAAGTTACGGCCATTTTCCATAGTGAGCAATACTGTTTTATTATCATCTTTAACAGCAACAGCGGAACCATCCCCTGGCTGTCCTGTCAGGCGATCTGTTCCTGCTGAACCCTGTAAGCCTACGTGAAAGTTTATCGGCACCATCTTACTCTTTTCTTCAGCATTTAAAATACGGTTAAACTCAACTTCCACCTGTTTCGGGTTCACTGCCGTTACCTTTGATACTGCAAGCGCTGCATGGGGGAAGTCATCGATCAACCCCAGGGAGTGCTGCATAATCAGGGTAACATCCTGTACATTTATTTTTCCGTCGCCGTTAACGTCGGCAACTGCCTGCTGGGCCTCTGTCAGTTCTTCCAGCTCAAGAACATGCTTCATAACCAGCACGACATCCTGAACATTTATTTTCCCGTCATCATTCACATCGCCGTAAGTAGCAGCCATCGCTACCGGGGCGACCAGCAACAGGAAAAGGAAGACGGAGAGCAATACGAGCGAAGCCCTTGCCCCTGCTCTTTTCCCAAATGTCTTTGGCATTTTTTAAACCTCGCTTTCATTCTTAATATTTATTACTTTTAATTTCTTAAAATATAAGCTCGCAAACTGTTGACAATTTACCGGTTAACCCGGTTCAGGCATTTTGTAAACCGCACCTGAACCGGGCTGTTTGGCCTTATCAGGGTAACATGTTGGCTATATTCGCTTTTGTTCACTTTATCCCTGGTTCACCCCCATATCACCACAACTTCTTCTTAATGCTTAAAGATACACATTAATATCAGAAATTCCACCATTCATTATCGCTGGAAAACCTGCTGAAAAAGGACCAGGGGCTACCATCACCGTCAACAGCACGCACACGCCAGATAAATGCGCTGTTGTTTTGCGGGAAGCCCGCTACATCATAAACCTGCTCTCCATTTTCAAGGTTACCAACGTTGCTTGCTTTGTGGAATTCAGCGCCATTGACAGCACTATATATTTCAATTTCATATTCAGGCCCACCTGGCACAGGTGTCCATTTGAAGGTAATGGTATTGCCGTAGTGCCTGGTTCCGTCAATAGGCGATCTAAGGATCGGGGCAGAGAAATCACCGGGGACTTCATCATCATAGTAGATGAAGTTACGGTACCCCGACCAGGTTCCGAATACTGTGCCGCCGACATCTTTAACGGCCCGCACTCTCCACCTGTACTGCTGCTGATCATCGAAACCGTCGAGGCTGAAGCTGGTTTCACTTATATTTGTTCTTTTATCGACATATGCCCCTAAATAGGTTTCTACTTCAAGTTCGTAGTAATCAGCACCGGTAACGGCTGTCCAGCTGAAATCAATTTCAGTATCATAAACCTGATCAGCCGGTGAAAGGTAGGCGTTTTGGCCGGGAGTCAGCTGTACCGGAGTTCCTATCGGTGAACCGATGGTAAAGCTTCTTTCTGCTGACCAATTGTCACCGAACCCGTTAACATTTCCGGCCTGAACCTGCCATGTATATAGACTGCCGTCGCGCGGTATGTACTGCTGTAATGATGTTGTTCTGTTACCGATGTTCACAAGCCTGAACTCATCTCCCTCGCTGTCCAGTATTCTTAACTGGTAGCGGTCGGCGCCCGGGACGGGCTCCCACTGGAAGTTGATATAGCTTGTGGTTATGTTTTCATTGTTTGCAGGCGATACCAGCGACGGTTTACCGGGAGCACTGCCGTTAACAAAGGTGGCGTAACCCGACCAGGGGCCCCAGCCTTCCTTGCTTCTGGCCCTGACCCGCCACTTATAGCTGGTACCGTCATCCTGGAAACCTCTCTGCAGCCATGAGGTAACATTATCAAGAGACCTCTTTACTTCAAAAGCCCCGGTTCTTTCATTAACAACCTCAAGTTCATACTGCTCAGCGCCGGTTACAGCATTCCACCGGAAAGTAACCTGTCTTCCGGATTCGGTGTTGAGCGGAGAAGTAAGAACTGGCGCTGCAGGAAGCTCACCGTTGGTAAAAGAGCGCAACGCCGACCAGCCTCCCCAGCCGTTCTGGTTTCCGGCACGTACCTGCCAGCTATACTGGGAACCATCGCGGGTAAACCCGAACTGCTCCGATGCAGTCTGGTTACCAAGAGTTACATCTTTAAACAGGTATTGGCCTGAGTCCTGGTAAACCCTTAACTGGTAACGGGTTGCCCCGCTTACCGGGTTCCAGCGGAATACCACCGAAGAACCGGAGACTACCGCCCCGCTCGCCGGTGAGGTTAACGTAGGTGTCAGCAAAGATTCACCGCTTGATCCGCTGGTAAAGGTGCGGTAAGCAGACCAGGCACCCCAGGAAGTTGCATTACCGGCCCGGACCCGCCAGCG
>Ga0334883_1001421_pt1 | contig 35526 bp, 33 predicted proteins | sample GraSluR1_MG_6_FD_207230 | JGI IMG/M metagenome (GOLD analysis project Ga0334883, IMG submission 207230) | Sludge microbial communities from methane-producing bioreactor in Wageningen University, Netherlands - Granular Sludge_09_05-R1 | ecosystem: Engineered > Bioreactor > Anaerobic >...
GCGCATATCGCGTCCATCACCCAAGCAATCATCGAGTACCGCGCCGGTCAGGGCACCACGGGTCCCCTGTTCATCGGCAAGGACACCCACGGGCTTTCGCTGCCGGCCTGGAAGACCGCCATCGAGGCGCTGGTCGCCCAAGGCATCGAGGTACTCGCCGAACGCGAGGACGAATACACTCCGACCCCCGCCGTGTCGCGAGCGATCATCCGCTACAACCGCGAGCATGCCGGTGGGCCCCAGGCCGACGGCATCGTCGTCACCCCGTCGCACAATCCCCCACGCGATGGCGGCTTCAAGTACAACCCGCCCAATGGTGGCCCCGCTGACACCGATGCCACCGGCTGGATCGCCGACCGTGCCAACGAACTGCTGGCCGACTTCCGGACGATCGCCCGGGTGCCCTACGAACAGGCCGCCGGCAAGGTCGTCCGCTTCGACTACCGCACCCCGTACTGCACCGAGCTGGCCCTGGTCGTCGACATGGAGGCGATCAGGACGTCCGGGCTGCGGATTGGTGCCGACCCGATGGGCGGCGCCTCGGCGCAGTACTGGGAGTACATCTCGGAGAACCTGCTGCCCAATCTGACCGTCGTGAACAAGGTCATCGACCCGACCTGGTACTTCATGACACTCGACACCGATGGCAAGATCCGGATGGACTGCTCCTCGCCGAACGCGATGGCGTCCCTGGTGGCCAACCGCAACGCCTACGACATCTCGACCGGCAATGATGCGGACTCCGACCGGCACGGCATCGTCACTCCCGACGCCGGCCTGATGAACCCGAACCACTACCTGGCGGTGGCCATTCAGTACCTGTTCGGCAACCGCCCGGGCTGGCCCGCGAGTACCGCGATCGGCAAGACCCTGGTCTCCAGCTCGATGATCGACAACGTCGCCAATCTCCTCGGACGCACACTGATCGAGGTGCCGGTCGGCTTCAAGTGGTTCGTTCCCGGCCTGATCTCGGGCGAGCTCGGATTCGGCGGCGAAGAGTCCGCGGGAGCCTCCTTCCTCGAATTCGACGGCTCGACGTGGACGACCGACAAGGACGGCCTGATTCTCGATCTGCTGGCCAGCGAGATCACCGCCAAGACCGGCAAGACACCGTCGCAGCACTACGACAGGCTCGTCGATCAGTTCGGCACGTACTTCTACGCACGCATCGACGCCGAGGCCAACCGCGAGCAGAAGGCCCGTCTCAAGGCGCTGGCGCCCGACGACATCAAGGCCGCGGAACTGGCCGGTGATCCGATCACCCACGTCTACTCGCATGCTCCGGGCAACAACGCAGCCATCGGCGGCATCAAGGTGACCACCGACTCCGGCTGGTTCGCGGCCCGCCCGTCGGGTACCGAGGACAAGTACAAGATCTATGCCGAGAGTTTCCGCAGCGCGGAGCACCTCGCGGCGATCCAGGATGCCGCCAAACAGGTGGTTTCGGAGGCCCTCGAGGGCTGACCGGCAGGCACGCATATAAAGGGGGGCCTCCGACGAATCGGAGGCCCCCTTTATATGTGTCCAGAGGCGATTGAACGATCGCGCCCGGCTGATTCGATCCAGCGGCAGGTCGCAGTCTCGCCGCCGCCTCGCGGCTCAGGACTATGCGTTCACTCAGGCGACGGAAACGTCCACCTTGGCCGTCTTGCCGCCGAACATACTGCTCTCGAACGCTACGGTTCCGCTGGTGACGTCCGGTCCCACCGCGATGAGCACAGTGCCTTCCTTACTGAGGCCAGGGTTGATCTTCTCGAGGAAGAGCCAACGATCGCTGTCGATGTACGTCATCGAGTCGCTGTCCGTCTCGTAGGTCGCGCCATCTGGGGTGACAAGAGTGATCTGGCTGTCATTCACCGTGACGGCATCCTTCCCGTTGTTCTGAACAACCACATCGAGGACGATCCAGTTCCCTTCCTTCGAGCCAAGAGGGCTTTGCAGCACGGTCGTGCTGCTTGCTGCTACGACCGTGAAGGTGAGGTCGCCAGCGGCAACTGGCGTTCCCACACCAGCATTGGTCGAGGCAGGCGGTTCTGCAGCTGTCGCTGCGGCGGTGGCTTCCGTGGCCGTGTCACCGCTGGTCGGCTGCGATTCCGTGGCAGCCGTCTGTGTGGCTGTAGCCTGAGCTTGATTCTCCGTGGAATCGGAACTTCCACCGAGAGCGTTAACGACCCATGCCAGCACGAGGACGACAATGAGCCAGAACCACCATCGCTTGTAGATTGCCCGCTTCGGGGGTGCCGGAGGTCCTGGAGGCGCGGTGCTGGATCCTGGCTGTGCCCAGCCGCTCGCCTGATTCGGGGCTTGATAGTAGCCCGGCGGCATCTGGGGACCTCCTTGAGGAGGCCTCTGACCGGGCTGCCAGCCAGAAGGCGGTTGGGACGCGTTCCCAGCTGCCTGATTTGGGCTTGGGTAATACCCACCGGTACTATCTGGCTGCATCTGCGGACCTTCTTGTGGCCTCTGACCGGGCTGCCAGCCAGATGGGGGTTGGGACACGTCTTCACTCCTTTGTAAAGTCGCGACCTGTTGTCGCGCGATCCGGCTCCGACAACGCCTCGGAGTCAAGATGATGATAGCCGGAAATGTGTGCTGAAGGGACGGCCCCTGCGCATCCGGCAAGACGGCATGTGAAAGAATCAGCGCATGGAAAACTCTGATCTGTTCGTTTGTATCGATCATGTCGCCTACGTCGGCCCGGACAACGAAGATGCCGTCAAGTACTACACCGAGGTTCTTGGCTGGTATGAACTGCACCGCGAAGTCAATGAAGAACAAGGTGTCTTCGAGATCATGGTCGCTCCCGCTGCTGAGCTGACCGAGCACATGACCCAGGTTCAGCTCATTCAGCCGACCCGTCCGGACGCCACCACGGCCAAGTGGCTCGAGAAGAACCGCCCCGGCCTGCACCACATGGCATGGCGCGTTGCCGACATCGACGCCGTCTCGGCGACGTTGCGTGAGCGCGGCGTCAGGCTGCTCTACGACGAGCCCCGCATCGGTACCGGCGGCTCGAAGATCAACTTCATGCACCCGAAGTCGGGCAAGGGCGTGCTGATCGAGATCGTCCAGCCGGGTACCGGTCACTGACCGATCGCTTTTGGTTGAGTGTCCGTGGGGTGTCCGAAAGGGCACCCCACAGACGTTCTTGCTAACCTCGATGGGGACGTGAGGAGATCGCGATGACCAACACTGCTGACGAGGAATACACCGAGGACACGGGCCTCAATCTGTTCGATGACAGGGCCAGCGCCGCTGGCAGTTTCCCACACGCGATGTTGGGCTACGACCGTCCGACCGTGGACAACTATGTTCGCGACATTGAGCAGCAGGTCTCCACGCTGCGCCAGCTCACCCGCCATCTACGCGCCGAGGTCGCCGCGGCCCAGCGCGAGCACGGCGACAGCGATTTCACCAGGCTGGGCTCGCACGCTACCCAGATGCTGCGGGCCGCCGAGGCCCAGGCCTCCGACCTGATCAGCAAAGCGGCCACCGAGGCAGAGCGCATCAAGGAAGAAGGTCGCCGAGTCGCTGCCGACCTGCGAGCCGCCGCGCAGACCGAAGCCGACGACATCCGCGTCGAGACGCTCAGCAACTTGCGGGACATGCGTGAGCAGCTGGACACCGAAATCTCCCAGGCTCGCGAGGCCACCCAGCGCGATTGCCAGGCGTCCATCGAGGCCGCCAAAACCCAGGCCAAGGGGTTGATCGACGAGGCATCGCACAACAGCGCCCTGGCCAAGTCTCAGGCCATCATGACCGCCCGTCAGCTGTCCGAACAGGCGGCCCGCGATGCCGAGGAGACGCGCGCCAAGGCCCGGAGCGAATCCGACGAACTGCTGCGCAACGCCAAGGCCGAATCCGACAAGCTGCTGCACGATGCCAGGACCGAATCCGACAAGCTGCTGCACAACGCCAAGGCCGAATCCGAGCGACTCCTGAATCATGCAAAGACCGAGTCCGACGAGTTGCTGCGCAAGGCACGAGCAGAGGCCGACGAGATCAAGCAGACCAGCCATGACGAGGCGCAGGCCCAGATCGGTTCGGCAAACGCTGAGGCGAAGGCAGTCGCAGAGAAGGTGGCCGCACTGATGGCGGACGCCAACGAGCAGCACGCCAAGGCAACCGCAGAGGTCGCCGAGGCCGGCAGCCAGGCGGGCAAGATCCGCGCGGATGCCATGGCTGCCGCAGAAAGCCTGCGCGCCAATGCGGCAACCGAGGCGGAAAGCCAGATCGCTGCGTCCCATCGACAGGCCACCATGATGAAGGACCGGCTCGAAGAGCAGTTCGCCTGGCGCAAGGAGCAGCTGGAGCGCGAGATCGCGGTCCTGCTGCAGCGCAAGGACTCGATCATCGCTCAGATGGCCAACCTGCGGCAGATGGCCTTGGACGCCACCAATGAGTACCCGAATGCTGATCCGTTCGCCGCGGTGGCAGCCGAGGCCGAGAGCGCTCAGGACGAGGACTCGGACTCCAACCAGCAGTGGCTGTCTCAGGCCCCCGAGCAGCCCGTCGGACAACCCAACGAGCCCACCACGGTGATCCGCACCGACCAGGACGCCTCCGCGACCGCGGTGATCCCCGAGGTCACCGGTGACGAGGACGAGTCCGCTGGAGCGAACACCACCGCCATCATTCCTGCCGAGAGCGCCGAACCCACGAAGGTGATCAAGAAGGGCTGACCGCCTTCAGAAAAGCCGGTCCTCCGCGTGGTCGAGTCCGCGCAGCGCGTCGTAGTCGACCACCAGGCACGAGATGCCACGATCGGTTGCCAGCGTGCGCGCCTGCGGCTTGATCTGTTGGGCTGCGAAAACTCCGCGCACCTCGCCCAGCAGCGGGTCACGATTCATCAGATCGAGATAGCGCGTGAGCTGCTCCACGCCGTCGATCTCGCCGCGGCGTTTCACCTCGACCGCCACATAGCAGCCGAGTTCGTCCCGGCAGAGCAGATCGACCGGGCCGATCGCGGTCATGTACTCGCGTTGCACGACGCTCCAGCCTTCACCAAAGGTCGCCGGGTTCTCGGCCAGCAACGCCTGCAGGTGGGCTTCCACCCCGTCCTTGCGAAGGCCCGGATCGATGCCCAACTCGGTGGTGTAGTCCAACTCGATCTCCCCGACGCTGATCTGCAGGAAATCGCCGCTCTTGGAGCGGATCATCCACACCTCGCGTACACGCGGATCGATGTCGGCGGTCGTCGCACCCAGATCGGCCTGGGCAGCGGGAGTGATCGTCGTGGTGCAGGGTGGGCTCATCCAGTTCAACGGCTTGTAGGCGCGGTCGTCGGCATGCACCGAAACCGATCCGTCCGCCTTCACCACGATCAACCTGCGCGCCATCGGTAGATGAGCCGTCAACCGGCCGCCATAATCCACCTGGCATTCCGCGATCACCACACGCACGGCGTCCACCGTACCCCACCCGTCGCTCCCCCGCCTCCCCCCGTTCCCGCGCCCCGAATCCGAAGATGCGCCCGATATATCGGGCGCGGGGTCCGATTCGGGGCGCAGGAGCACGGGCCGCGCCGCGCTAAGGTGAGCGAGTGGCCAAACGTCGCAGCAAACACACTCGTGCGCCCCGCCCATTGAGGCTGGATACCTTCAACACCTCGGCGTCCAAGGCCGACGGACTGTGGGTGACGCGCCAGATCCGTGCTGAGAACGCGACGAAGACTTACAGCTGCCCCGAATGCGGCAATCCCATCCCGCCCGGCACCCCGCACATCGTGGCTTGGCCGCACACTCCCCCGATCGGGTCGACCTCGGGAGTCGACTACCGCCGCCATTTTCACAGCTACTGCTGGGAACGGAGAAGATGACGATGACACGCCTGAATGCCATCGAGATGGGCCACGGCCCGGTCCAGCTGGTCTTTGCGCACGGTGTCTTCGGTCAGGGCAGGAACTTCGGCAATGTCGCGAAGCTACTTGCCGATCAGACGACCAGCGTGCTGCTCGACCTGCCCAACCACGGCCGCTCGCCATGGACCGACAGCTTCGATTTCGACCTGTTCGCCGATCTGGTCGCCGACGAATTGCGGGCCCGAGGTGCACAGGAAGCCCCGATCACCCTCGTTGGTCACTCGATGGGCGGCAAAGTCGCGATGCGCCTCGCGCTGCGTCATCCGGAACTGCTGAGCAGGCTTGTCGTTGCCGACATGTCGCCGGTCGCCCGAAGCGGCAATGACGATTTCCAGCACCTCATCGACTCACTTCTCAGCCTCGACCTCGACCGGCTCGGTTCCCGCAAGGACGCCGACAATGCGCTCGCCGAGAAGATCCCCAATACCGCCGTCCGGGCCTTCTTGCTGCAGAACCTGCACCGCGGCACGTCGGGCGACGGCTGGCAGTGGCTGGCCAATCTCGGGCTCCTGCAGCGCTCAGTCGACAAGCTGATCGACTGGCCACCCATCAGCGGTCAGTGGGACGGACCGGTGCTGTGGCTGCGGGGCGAGAACTCCGATCACGTTCAGCCCGGCGACGAGGCGATCATGCGGGATTACTTCCCCGCTGCCGATCTCGTCACCATTCCGGACGCCGGGCACTGGCTGCACGCCGATCAGCCCCAGGCGGTCGCCCAGGCCATCGGCGAATTCATCAGCCGAAGCTAGCCCGGGTGATCTTCGCCTCGGCGATCGGATTCGGCGAGGCATCCTGTGAAACACCACGAGAGGCGATCGTCGTGATGACCTGAAGAGAGTCGTCGTCGATCGTCCCGAAGATGGTGTAGTCGGGCGGCAACGGCGAATCGGCCCAGACAATGAAGAACTGCGAGCCGTTGGTGTCGGGGCCTGCATTGGCCATCGCGACGACTCCGGCGGTGTACTGCTCGCTGCCGGTCAGCTCGTCCGCGAAACGGTAGCCCGGACCGCCGGACCCGATGCCCGTCGGATCACCGCACTGCAGGATGTAGATGCCCTGGTCGACCAGCCGATGGCAGCTCGTGCCGTCGTAGAACCCCTGCTTGACCAGTGCCTCGAACGAATTGACGGTACACGGCGCCTTGGCGCGGTCCATGGTGATCGCCACCGGACCGGCCGTCATGTCGAGGGTGACGGTCAGCGTCCCCGTCGCGGGCACATCGGTGGCGGGCGGCGGATCGACCGGCTTGGCGCGTTGGCCACCGGCGACGTACTGGCAGCTGACCGTCGCGTTCAGCGCGCTGGCGGCCGTCGTGCCGGTCGGCTCGCCGGATGGCGATGCGGAGGTCGCGGCCGAAGTGGCGCTGGCCGGGCTGGACGCCCCGCTCGTCTGGCCGGGCTGGTTGGCGCAGCCCGCCAAGGCCATGATCGCGCCGGCTGCCGCCACGCAGACCGCTGCCCGTCTGCTCACCGTCATATGCTCGTCTCCTCTTGGGTGCTTGCTGCCGGGTATGCTTCAGCCATGGTCCACCTCACACGTATCTATACCCGCACTGGTGATGCTGGCCAGACCCGGCTGTCCGACAACTCGGTGGCTCGCAAGACCGATCCGCGAGTTGAAGCCTACGGTAGCGTCGACGAACTCAATTCTGCCATTGGGGTCCTGCTGGCCAATCACGACGTGGACGATGACGCGCACGGCGCCCTGCGGATCATTCAGAACGAGCTCTTCGATCTCGGTGCCGACCTGTCGAACCCGGTGGCGCCGAATCCGAAGTGGGAGCCGTTGCGCATCATCCAGCCGAGTATCGACCGGCTCGAGGCCTGGTGCGACCAGTTCAACGAAGACCTGCCGAACCTGGATTCGTTCATTCTTCCCGGCGGTTCGCCCGCCAGCGCCCAATTCCATCTGCTGCGGACGATGGCCCGCCGGGCAGAACGTCAAGCCTGGGCCGCCGCCGAGCAGTACGGAATCGAGGATGGCAGCACCGAGGCCTCGGGCGGGTTGAGCCCGCTGCCGCTGAAGTACCTGAACCGGCTCAGCGATCTGTTCTTCATCCTGGCCCGACGAGCCAATCTGCTCGCCGGGGTCACCGATGTGCTGTGGCTGCCCGGTGGGGAGCGGAATCCCGGCCGTCAGGGCACGCGGTAGGTCCACTCGTCGGCGGCAAACTTGGTGCGCACCAGTTCTGCCGCGCGGCCGAGCTGATCGTCGCTGTAGCCTGCCTCGACACAGCGATAGCGGGACGTGAAGGACGCCAGGAATGAGGCCATCACCTGATCGCGCGACATGGTGGTCTGCGAGCACATCGGATCGACCCATTTGTTGGCGCTGGCCGTGCCCTTCTTGCTGATCGGCTCCCGGCCCAGCCGCAGCACCTGCGCCAGCAGCCCCATGTCCATCGCATAGGCGCTGGTGACGTGATGCAGCACGGTGCCGTCGACGAACCGCCGCTGCGCTGCTCCACCGATCTTGCCCTTGTCGGATGCAATGTCGTTCAGCGGCAGATAGCGGGCCCGGACGCCGACCGCCGCCAGCGCGTCCAGCACCCAGGCGTCCAGGAACGCGTAGGACTGCTCGAAGCTCAGTCCCTCGGTGAGGGAGCCCGGAACCGTCAGTGAGTAGGTGATGCAGGTGCCGGGCGGCATGAACATCGCGCCGCCACCGGAGATACGCCGCACTACCCCGAAGCCGTACTTGGCGGCGTTGTCGGGATCGACCTCATTACGCACGGATTGAAACGAACCGATGACCACCGCCGGATCGTCCCACTCCCAGATCCGGAAGGTGGGGTTGCGGCGTCCCGCCCTGACATCGTCGGCGATCACCTGATCGAGTGCGACATGGGTCGCCACCGGGAGGTTCACCGGGCCGATCACGTCGAAGGTCAGGTCACCCCAGCTCGTGGTTCCCCGTGCGGCGCGACGCACCGCAATCGCGATCGAGGTGGCCAGCCCACCAGCGGATCCGGGCCACACCTTCTCGATGATCCCCGTCATCGTGCGCACATCCACATCGGCGGCCAGACCCGTCAACGCGGCGACCACCGGCGCCAACCGCTCTTCCCCTGCATCGCCGGCGCCAGCAGAACGGGCCGTCAGACTGAGCCGGGACAACTGCCGGTCAGCGATCTCGAGATCAGCGGTCACTGCGACCCCATCACTGCCCACATACTCGCCGCGCACGGTCCTCCATCCTCACTGGTTCGAGCGCCGTCAGTCGTGCCGCCGCCGGTAGTCACCTTGGCCCGGCGGCGCCGACTCCAGCCAGCTCACCAGCCCCATCGCCGAACCCTCACTGAGCGCAAGCTCCCAATTCTGCTGGGGTCTATCGGGCGGTGCCGCGGTTACGTGCAACGACAGGATCGTCGAGAACCCGTATCCGAGGTTAGCCTCCGCACTGCTGGTCTCGCGGAGCCCATTCACCTCGCATTCACCGCGGACGAACACCCGAGAAGGCCTCGGCCAGACCCGCCACAGCAAGTACCATTCAAAACGCTCGCCGGAATAGCGGGCCAGCCCGGAGCGCCAGCGCCCAGTGCCGGCCAAACGCAATCCACAATCAAAAAGACCGCCTCGGCGGCTCAGCCAGACACGGCGCGCAAAGACGATCAGCAGATAACCCAGGCCAGTCACGAGAACGACGGTGGCCAGCCAATTCAGCCACTCGGGTTCGCTCATGAGCAGAGGTTAGCGCAAATGATCATGGCAGCGCGGTGCATCTAGGGATTCCGCTTGATCAGTTCGTGGTACTTCTCGCCAGCCTTGACCTGAGACTGCAGCTTGCGGTATTTGCGGATCTCGCGTTCGTCGGCCTCGGCGGCTTGCACCTTCGCGTGTAGCGCGGCCAACTCGACCCGGGCCTCGTCCACCGAGATCTCCTCGGCCAGCTCACCGAAGGCCGACAGCACGGAGACGTGATTGGCGAATACGGACAGGAACCCCGAATCGATGGCGATGACGTGCCGCACTCCATCCGCCGTGACGACCTCGGCACCGTGCGGCACCAGCACCGCCATCAACGGCTCGTGACCGGCCAGAATGCCGATATCGCCCTCGACGGTACGCACCAGGACGCTCAGCGCGTCCCCCTGCCAGACGAGCCCGTCGGTGGCGACGAACTTGACGTTCAGTGGGCCGGAGGCCATCTCAGGCCTCTTTCTTCATCTGATCCCACTTGGCCCTCACGTCGTCCATACCGCCGACATTGAAGAAGGCCTGTTCGGGAATCTCGTCGCATTCGCCCTCGCAGATCATCTTGAATCCGGCGACGGTTTCCTCCACCGGCACCGTCGATCCGGGCACACTGGTGAACTTCTCGGCGACGTAGAAGTTCTGGCTGAGGAACTGCTGGATACGACGCGCCCGGTTCACCAGGATCTTGTCGTCTTCGGACAGTTCGTCAATGCCCAGAATGGCAATGATGTCCTGCAGTTCCTTGTTGCGCTGCAGAATCTGCTTGACCTGGGTGGCGACATCGTAGTGCTCCTGGCCGATGTACTGCGCGTCGAGAATGCGGCTCGTCGAGGTCAGCGGATCCACGGCCGGGTAGATACCGCGTGACGCGATCGCGCGGGAGAGTTCGGTGGTGGCGTCCAGGTGCGCGAAGGTCGTCGCCGGAGCGGGATCGGTGTAGTCGTCGGCCGGCACGTAGATCGCCTGCATCGAGGTGATCGAGTGGCCGCGGGTCGAAGTGATCCGCTCTTGCAGCTGGCCCATCTCATCGGCCAGGTTCGGCTGGTAGCCCACCGCTGACGGCATCCGGCCCAGCAGCGTGGAGACCTCGGAGCCGGCCTGAGTGAACCGGAAGATGTTGTCGATGAACAGCAGCACGTCCTGGTTCTCGACGTCACGGAAGTACTCGGCCATCGTCAGCGCCGAGAGCGCGACGCGCAGGCGAGTGCCCGGCGGCTCGTCCATCTGGCCGAAGACCAAGGCGGTGTCCTTGAGGACGTCGGCGCCGGCCATCTCGTAGATCAGGTCGTTGCCCTCGCGAGTACGCTCACCCACGCCCGCGAACACCGAGGTGCCACCGAAGTTGTGCGCGATGCGGAAGATCATCTCCTGGATCAGCACCGTCTTGCCGACACCGGCACCGCCGAACAGGCCGATCTTGCCGCCCTGCACGTACGGGGTCAGCAGGTCGATGACCTTGATGCCGGTCTGCAGCATCTGGGTTTCGGGCTCCAGTTCGTCGAACGGCGGCGGATCACGGTGGATCGGCCAGCGTTCGGTGATCTGCACCGTCGCAGGGTCGGCGTTGAGCACCTCTCCGGTGACGTTCCAGACGTGACCCTTGGTCACCTCACCTACCGGCACGCTGATCGGGGCGCCACTGTCGTGCACCGGCTGACCACGGCGCACACCGTCGGTCGGCTTCAGCGAGATGCAGCGCACCTGATTGTCGCCGATCTGCAGCTGAACCTCGATGGTGATCGGCCGCCGCTGGTCGCCGACCCCGGCGTCCACGGTGAGCGCGTTGTAGATCGCCGGAATGCGATCGGAGGGGAACTCGACGTCGATGACCGAGCCGATGACCCGTGTGACACGGCCGTCGCCGGTGGTCGAGCCCGACGCGGCGGAGGCGAAAGTGGTGGCTGTCATGGATTCAGCGCTCCTATCACGACGCCGACAGCGCGCCCGCGCCACCGACGATTTCGTTGATTTCCTGGGTGATCTCGGCCTGACGCGCCTGGTTGGCCTGCCGGGTCAGCTCCCGGATCAGCTCTTGGGCATTGTCAGTGGCCGAATGCATGGCCTGTTGGCGACTCGCCAGTTCGGACGCGGCCGACTGGCGGAGCATGAATTTGATCGAGTCGATGATGTACATCGGCAGCAGGGCGTTCAGCACGGTCTCGGCGTCCGGCTCGAAAGCGTAATCGGGGACCAGGCCCTCGGGGGAGGACAGATCGGGTCCGAGTTCCTCCTCGCCCTCGTCCTGGTCTGCTTCCACGACCTGCAACGGCAGCAGACGCACGATGCGCACCCGCTGCGAGACCAGCGAATTGAACTGCGTGTAGACCACGTGCAGTTCGGCGACCCCGCCCTCGTCCTGATGGGTCAGGAACCGTTGCATCAGCACCTGGCCGATCTCGCGGGCGTGCTCGTAGTGCGGGGCCTCACCGAATCCGTACCAGGACTGCTCGACCGGCACGCCCCGGAACGCGAAATGCTCCATGGCCTTCTTGCCCACGGTGAACAGCTGGACGGTGATGCCCTTGGACTCCAGCAGGTCGATCAGGCCCTCGGCCGCCCGGCTGACATTGCCGGGATAGGCCCCAGCCAGGCCGCGGTCGCTGCTGATCACCAGCACCGCCGAACGCTTGCGTTCACGATGCTCGCGGGTCAGCGGATGCTCCACCTGGGCGAAGGTGGCTACCGCGTTGACCGCACGGTGCAGCTCCAGGGTGTACTCGCGAGCCGACTGTGCCTTGAGCTCGGCGCGGTTCACCCGGGAGGCGGCGATGAGTTCCATCGCCTTGGTGATCTTCATCGTCGCGGACACCGAGTTGCGACGTTCCCTCAGTTCGCGCAGCGTTGCCGCCATGGATCATCAGCCCCGATTCCGCTTGACGATCTGCTGCTGCTCGATGTCGGAATCGGTGACCTCGTCGGCATCGGGCTCCCCCAGCAGGACGCCCGAGGCGGTACGGAAGGTCCTCTTGAACGACGCGATCTGCGCGCCGGCGAGCTTGAACTCGGCGTCGCCCACCGTTCCCGTCTGTGCGATGGTGGTCAGCAGATCGGAGTTGTGCCGCAGGTAGTCGAGGAACTGCTCCTCGAAGCGCTGGACGTCTTCGACCGGTACCTCGTCCAACTGGCCGGTGGTACCGGCCCAGATGACGGCCACCTGCTCCTCCATCGGCATCGGGCTGTACTGGGGCTGGCGAAGCAACTCCATCAACCGCGCGCCGCGCTCCAGCTGACGCTTGGAGGCATCGTCGAGATCGGAGGCGAACATCGCGAAGGCCTGCATGTCGCGATACTGCGCCAGCGAGATCTTCAGGGTGCCCGACACCTTCTTCATGGCCTTGGTCTGAGCTGCGCCGCCCACCCGAGAGACGGAAATGCCGACATCGACGGCGGGTCGCTGGTTGGCGTTGAACAGATCCGACTGCAAGAAGATCTGGCCATCGGTGATAGAGATCACGTTCGTCGGGATGTAGGCCGAGACATCGTTCGCCTTGGTCTCCACGATCGGCAGACCGGTCATCGAGCCGGCCCCCAGCGCATCGGAGAGCTTGGCGCAGCGCTCCAGCAGGCGGGAGTGCAGATAGAAGACGTCGCCGGGATAGGCCTCGCGGCCCGGCGGGCGGCGCAGCAGCAACGACATCGCTCGATAGGCCTCGGCCTGCTTGGTGAGATCGTCGAAGACGATCAGCACGTGACGGCCCTGGTACATCCAGTGCTGCCCGATCGCCGAACCGGCGTACGGCGCGATGTACTTGAAGCCCGCGGGGTCGGATGCCGGAGAGTTCACGATCACGGTGTAGTCCATCGCGCCGCGCTTGCTCAGCGTCTCGTGTACCTCGGCGACCGTGGAGTTCTTCTGCCCCACCGCGACATAGATGCAGCGCACCTGCTTGGTCGGGTCACCGGTCTCCCAGTTCGCCTTCTGATTGAGGATGGTGTCGATGGCGATCGCTGTCTTGCCGGTCTTGCGGTCGCCGATGATCAGCTGGCGCTGACCTCGACCGATCGGGGTCATCGCATCGATGGCCTTCAGCCCGGTCATCAGCGGCTCGTTGACCTCCTGGCGGTCCATGACGCCGGCGGCCTGGAGTTCCAGCGGACGACGTTCGGTCGCGCCCTGAATCGGTCCTTCACCGTCGATCGGGTTGCCCATCGCGTCGACAACGCGTCCCAGGTAGCCGTCGCCGACCGGAACCGAGAGGATCTCGCCGGTGCCGACGACCTGCGATCCCTCCTCGATGCCGTTCGAGTCTCCCAGGACGACCACGCCGATCTCGCGGGCCTCAAGGTTGAGTGCGATACCGAGCGTGCCGTTCTCGAAGCGCAGCAGCTCATTGGCCATCGCCGACGGCAGGCCATCGACCCGGGCGATACCGTCACCCGAGGTGATGACACTTCCGACTTCTTCCCGGGCCGACTGAGTAGGTTCGTACTTCTGCACGAACTCGTTCAGCGCATCCCGGATCTCGTCGGGGCGAATCGTCAGTTCCGCCATCGCGGTCTCCACTCCTTGTTTTCGCGTCAGCCGATCAGGCGACGAGCTTGGTTGAGTCTGGTTTGGATGGTGCCATCGATGATCTCGTCGCCCACCTCGATACGTACTCCACCGAGTACTTCGGGATCGACGTCGACCCGGACATCGATCGCGACACCATAGATGCGCACCAACTGAGCTTTGATGCGGGCAAGCTGATCGGCGGTCAGTGGACGCGCCACGCTCACCCTGGCGATCGTGCTGGCCTGCACCAATGCGGCCAGCTCGACATAGGAATCAAGGGTCTTCACCAGTGGCCGGCCGCGCACGGCCAGCGCACGATGAATCAGCGCCAGCGTCTGCGGACGCACCTTGGTGCTCGCCAGCGTGTCGACGAGCTCCTGCCGGGCGGCCAGATCCACCCGCGGATCGGTCAGCGTGACCTGCAGCCTCGGATCGGCCTCCACGGTACGGGCGAAACGGAACAACTCTTCGGCCACCGCGTCGATCTCGCCGTCGTGCTGCAGGACGGCCCGGATGGCGATCCGTTCGACGAGCGCCTCAAGATCGCTGGGCCCCTTGCTGCGCGCGGCGGCGGCACCGACCAGTTCGGCGACCTTGGCGCTCACCCGTCCGCTCAGCAAGGTGGCTGCCAGCTGGGCACGCTCGTCGCCGCGCAGCGCGGGATCGCTGAGCGCGCCGCGCAGCCGGGGCTGGTCGCCCAATGCGGCACTGACCGCGACGAGTCCGTCGGTATCGGCCTGCTCCAGATTGAGCCCATCGGCCATGGTGTCCAGTTCGCGTACGCGAGTCTCCGCTTCCATCGCTACTGTGTCCCCGCCCCTTCAGGTCCAGCCAGCGAGTCGGGCACGTAGTCCGGCACAACTCGCGACGGCTGGGCGTCCAGTTCGGCGAGGAACCGGTCGACGGTTCGTCCGACGGCTTGCGAATCGGACAAAGACTCACCGACAACACGTTCCGAGAGCTGCACCGCCAAGCGGCCGATGTCGGAGCGCAGAGCGTTGTAGGCCTGATCCCGTTCGTTGCGAAGATGCAGTTCGGCAGACCGGCGGATGCGCTCCGCTTCCGCCTCGGCTTCCTTGCGCGCGTCGGCGATGATCTGCTGGCCCTGGGCCCTCGCCTGCTCGCGCAGCGCGGCGGCCTCCTCGCGGGACTGGGCAAGCTGCTCCTGGTAGTGCCGCTTGGTCTCTTCGGCCTCCTGTTGGATCACCTGGGCACGGTTGATGCCGCCCTCGATCGCATTGGCCCGCTCGTTGAACATCTGCTCGAACTTGGGGACCGCGATCTTCTGCACACCCACCGCGACGATGATCGCCAGGACCAGGCCGACGATGAATTCTTCCAGATGCTCCGGAGCCAGCGGACCCAGGGAGAACTCCATGGGTATCAGTCCCACACCGATCATGGTGGGCCCAATCACTGGATGACGAAGGCGAGCACGAAGCCCAGAATGGCGAGGGCCTCGACCACGGCGAAGCCGATGTAGGCCGTGCTCATCATGGCTCCCTTGGCCTCAGGCTGACGCGCAGTGCCGTTGATGACCGAGGCGAAGATCCAGGCAACACCGATGCCAGGGCCCAGCGTGGCCAAGGCGTACCCGATGACGTTGATCGAGCCGGCCAGTTCCATGGGGGTCATTCTTCGTTCCTTTCGTTTGCAATGAGACTGATGTCGTCAGTGACTTTCACTGATCGATGAAGAGATGTACTGCGCGGTCAAGATCGTGAAGATATAGGCCTGCAGAAAACCGATGAACAGCTCGAAGCCGAGCATGACGAAACTGAAGAGCAGCGAGAACCCGCCGCCGATCTTGAGGACGATGCCGTCGGCCTGAGTCAGCAGGTAGGTACCACCGACGACGAAGACGAGGATCGTCAGGTGCCCGGCGAACATGTTCGCGAAGAGACGGACGCCGAGAGTCAACGGCCGGGTGATGAAGTTCGACAAGAACTCCACCGGCACGATGATCGGGTAGAGATACCACGGAACGCCCTCGGGGATCAGCGCCTTGCGCAGGTAGCCCGGGCCATGGGCACGGAAACCGGCATAGACATAGACGACGAAGACCATGGCAACGGCGCCCCACGAGTAGCCGATATTCGACATCGTCGGGAACATGAACAAGAAGAATTCACCGAACCAGTTGTTCAGCAGGATGTAGGTGAACAATCCGACGAGCAGACCGATATAGGGACGAAACCCCGGCCCGAGGATATCGCGGCCGACGCCGTTGCGGATGAACTCATAGAGGTATTCCATGAGGAACTGGCGCTTGTTCGGCACCGTGCTCAAACGCCTGGAGGCCAGCCACCAGATGACGAGCACTGCGATCGCGGCGATCACCGCCTGCAACATGGGCTTGGTGATCCAGTCGGTACCGAACAGGCCCGGGAACTGGAAATCCTCCACACCCGGCGAGGTGTAGCCCCCGCCTTCCATCGGGATCATGCGTCTCTCCCGTACCGCTTGATAATGATGTAAAAGCTGATGATCATTCCGGCGATGAAACCGACGACCATCAGGAATGACGTGTGCAATAGGTTGTCGGCCAACCAGCCAAGACCACCGTACAGCCCAATGCCGGTGAGAAGGTAACTGAGGATGATCATCCCCTGATCTTTCCCCTGCATCTGCTGCGCCGGCTCCGCCGATCGACCCAGACCGGTCTTATGGCGGCTCATTCGTCCCACCCGGCGGGTGCCTGATAGGGCCGGTCGTAGACGGCGATGCGCGCCCGTGAATGCCGGACGATCAGTCCGCCCAGCCAGCCGACCACCGCCGCGAGCGCACCTGCACAAACCCAGACCGGCGAGACCAGCGAGGCCACCGCAGGACTGCTGAGCGCCCATCGCAGGATCAGCCCGAGCAGCAGGACGCGTACCAGGTAGCCCGACATGATGAGCACCATGCCTTGGCTGTTGGCCAACTGCATCGCGATCCGCTCCACCAATTGACCACTGAAGAAATACGCCAGCACCAGTGCCACTGCACCCAGCGCACTGCCCAGCCCTCGGGTCTGATCGATCAGGGCGGCCACCACAGCACACAGGCCGCCGGCCAGCGCGCTGACCATCAAAGCTGAAGAAGTAAACCGGCCGAGGCTGTCGATTGCAGTCGATGCAGACGCCACCGTACCTCCTCTTTGATGAACCGTGCGGGCGACAACCCTGAGTTTAGGGCATCCGGGCGGGCTGCCGCCCGCACCCCGTCGAGTCTGTCAGGCGTCGGCCTGCGTACGGTGCCGCTGCCCCGGATTCACCGTGACGAGCGTTGCAGCGGCTATCCCCGCCGCGATGAGCAGCAATGCCACCGGCAGCCGCACCAGCCCGAAAGCGATCACGCCATAGGCGATCACTGCGCTCCACAGGTACAGAATCCACACCGCGTTGACCACCGAATGGCCCCGCTGGATCAGCCGGTGGTGGAGATGCTGCTTGTCGGCGACGAACCACCACTTGCCATTGATGGTGCGCCGGATGTAGGCAGCGACCAGGTCGATGAGTGGCAGCGCCATGATCGCAAACGGCAGCACCAGCGGCAGCCAGTAGGGCAGCATCCCGGTGCCTTCGGGGTTCAGCGATTGGGAGTCCATCTGGCCGGTGAACGACAGCGACGAGCACGACAGCAGGAGTCCGAGCAACATCGAACCGGCGTCGCCCATGAACATGCGGGCCCGGTGAAAATTGTGCGGCAGGAAGCCCAGACAGACCCCGGTCGTGGTGGCGGTGACCAGACTGGCCGTGGTCGCCACCACGAGGTTCTGCTCGCGGGCGAGCACATAGGTGTAGGTGAACATCGCGGACGCGCCGATGGCGACCACTCCGGCGGCCAACCCGTCCAGCCCGTCCATCACGTTGATCGCGTTCACGCAGACGAAGATGAAGACCACCGTGATGATGATCGAAGTCGCCTGATCGAGCGCGATGATCTGGTTCGGCAACGAAATCCAATACATCCGCACACCGAAGAGCACCGCGACACCTGCGGCGAGCACCTGGCCGGCGGCCTTGGCGATCGCCGGCAGATCGATGATGTCGTCGATCACGCCCACCAGGCAGATCACCGCCCCGGCCGCCAGGATGCCGAGCGAGTCGCGGGAGACGACCTGGTGGCGCCCGAGGAAAGGCATCATCGACCCCAGCAGGAAGGCCATCGCCACCCCGCCGAACATCGCAACACCACCGAGATAGGGCGTCGGCCGGGTGTGCATGTCACGGACCCGGATCTGCGCCTCAATGCCGAATCTGATGGCGATGGCGCGGCACAGCCCCGACAGCAGGTAGGTCGTTGCTGCCGCGGTGAGCATCACCAGCAGGTATTCACGCATCCGGCGTCTGCCCGCCGTCGGACGCCACCGCAGGATCGGGTTCGGGGGCCGCTGGGGTGATGTCGGCCAGCTTGGGCATCACGACGGCAAGCGCAGCATGGCCCAGCACACCCGCGCGGATGATTCGTCCGCTCGGGGTGCTCGCCAGGTCGATGATGGTGGATGCGGTCGGCCCCGGGGTGGCACCGGCGTCCAGGTAGACCGCAACCGAATCCCCGAGTTGGTCGATGGCCTCGTCGATGTTGGTGGCCGGCGGCTGGCCGGAGACATTGGCACTGCTCACCGCGAGCGGTCCGGTCTGGCGCAGCAGCGCACGGGCGTCCGGGTGATCGGGCACCCGGACGGCGATGGTGCCCTCGGTCTTGCCCAGGTCCATCCTCAGCGTCGGCTGGGCTCTCATGATGAGGGTGAGCGCGCCCGGCCAGAACCGATTGATCAAGGCATCCACCTCGACCGGGACGTCGACCACCAGTGCACGCAGCATGGCGGGCTCGGCGATCAGCAGTGGCGGCGGCATGTCGCGGCCGCGGTGCTTGGCGTCCAACAGGCCCTGCACAGCGGCCGGCTGCAGCGCGTCCGCCGCGATGCCGTAGACGGTGTCGGTGGGAATGACAACCAAGTCACCGTTCGCGAGAGCATCCTGGGCCGCTGCCAGGCCCTCGTCACGTTCGGTGGAAAGATCGAAACGCCGCCGGCGCGGCTCATCGGATTCAGCGTTCGACAGCTCACTCACCGTCCCATCCTGGCACGCGTCTGCCCGTGACGAAACGTGGACGCCCCGACAGGTCGAGGTGATCGGCCTGATCGCCGAAGCCGGCCCGAGCCATCTCGTCGAGCACGGCAGGGCCCTGGTCGTCGCCGTGCTCGATCACCACCAGGCCGCCAGGACGCAGCAGCCGGTGCGCAACAGCGATCACGACGCGGATGGCGCCCAGGCCGTCATCCTCGGCGAACAGTGCCGCCTCAGGATCATGCTCACGCACTTCGACGGGCAGCCCATCACGTTGCGACCAGGGAATATAGGGCGGATTGGCGACCACGACCGCGGCCTGAGCGTCACGATCGGGCAGCGCGGCTGCCATATCGGCCTCGACTACCTCGGCGGAGGTGGCGGCCAGATTGCGGCGCAGCCACTGCGCGGCCTGGGCATCCTTCTCGACGGCGATCACCCGAGCGCCGGGGGCCTCGTCGCAGACCGCGGCGCTGATCGCACCTGAGCCGGCACACAATTCGACTACCAGCGAGCCCGGCTGCTGCTTCCGGACCTCGTCGATGGCCGCCCCGGCCACCAGCTCGGTCTCCGGGCGAGGAATGAACACGCCCGGGCCGACGGCCAGCCGGACATTGCGGAACCAGGCCTCGCCGGTCAGATGCTGCACCGGTACTCCGGTGGCCCGTTGGGCGATCAGTTCATCGAACCGCGCGGCCACGAGATCATCGATGGCAACAGCGGTGAGCAGCTGGGTTGCCGACAGGCCGCCGGCGTGCATGAGCAACAGCCGGGCGTCGGTCATCGGCGAGGCGGCGCCGGCGTCAGCCAGCCGCGCCGAAGCCCCGGCGAGCAGAGTCATCGGACGCCGGGTCACTGCGCATCCTGCTCCCCCACGTGCGACAGCCGCTCCTCCAGATCGGCGGTCTGCAAGGCCGCGATCAGGTCGTGCAGGTCGCCGCCCAGCACCGCATCGAGATTGTGTGCCTTGAAACCGATCCGGTGATCGGTGATGCGGTTCTCCGGGAAGTTGTAGGTGCGGATGCGCTCGGATCGGTCGACGGTGCGCACCTGCGACTTGCGGGCGGCGGCGGCCTGCTGGGCCTGTTCCTCTTCGGCCTTGGCGACCAGCCGGGCACGCAGGATGCGCATCGCCTGCTCCTTGTTCTGCAGCTGACTGCGCTCGTCCTGGCAGGTCACCACGATGCCCGACGGCAGGTGGGTGATCCGCACGGCCGAGTCGGTGGTGTTGACGCCCTGGCCGCCCTTGCCGCTGGACCGGTAGACGTCGATGCGCAGGTCGTCCTCGTTGATCTCGATCTCGTCGTCCTCGACGTCGGGCATCACCAGCACGCCCGCGGCCGAGGTGTGCACCCGGCCCTGCGACTCGGTGACCGGCACCCGCTGCACCCGGTGTACGCCACCCTCGAACTTCAGCACGCCGTAGGGGGCTTGGCCGGGTTCGGGGGTCTTGGACGCCTTGATGGCCGCCGTGACCGACTTGTACCCGCCCAGGTCGGTCGATTCGGCGTCGAGCACCTGCAGCTTGAAACCGCGCTGCTCGCAGTAGTGCGCGTACATGTTGAGCAGGTCGGCGGCGAACAGGGCGGATTCTTCGCCGCCCTCCCCCGACTTGATCTCCATGATCGCGTCGCTGTCGTCGTTGGGGTCGCGCGGGGCGAGCAGAGCGGTCAGCTTCTCGGTGACCGCTTCCAGACGGCCGTGGATCTCGGCTTGTTCCTCGGCGAACCCGGGGTCCTCGGCCGCGAGATCGGCCGCCGCCTGCTCGTCGGCGGCCAGCGTGTCGTACTCGTCCAGCGCCTTGACGATCTGGGCGAGTTCGGCGTACCGGCGCCCGACCACGCGGGAGCGCTTGACGTCGGACAGCACCGCCGGATCGCTCATCTGAGCTTCGAGTTCGGCGTACTCAGCACGCATCGATTCGGCGGCTTCGAACATCAGTCCTCCTGAGGGACGTCGGCAGCTAGCAGTTCCTGGCAATGAAAGAGGCGCCGACGGCGGGTATCTCCGCCGCCAGCGCCCGCTGGAAGACTGCTACTTCTTCTTGCCGTAGCGGCGCTCGAAACGAGCAACGCGGCCACCGGTGTCAAGAATCTTCTGCTTGCCGGTGTAGAACGGGTGGCATTCGGAGCACACGTCGACGCTCATGACATCCGACTTGATGGTGCTGCGCGTCTCGAACTGATTCCCGCAGGTACACACGACCTTCACCTCGTGGTACTCAGGGTGAGTCGACTGCTTCATGGTTTCTCCTAGTTATCGTGCCGGGTCGCCATGTATCGAGGGCGTGAACCGGCGCCGTCGCGCGATCTTACCGCGCGCTGTGGTATTACCCAAATCTCACTCAGACCGCTCCGGGCGTGGTCTTGGCGATCGAAACGATGAACTCCGGATTGTTTGCGGTCTTCCGCATCCGGCTCAGCAGGGTCTCCAGGGCCTGCTGATCGTCCATTCCGGCCAGCACCCGGCGCAGTTTCCAGATGATATCGAGTTCGGCGCGCCCCATCAGCAGCTCCTCACGGCGGGTACCGGAGGCGTCCACATCGATGGCTGGGAAGATGCGCTTGTCGGCGAGCTGACGCGAGAGCTTCAGCTCCATGTTGCCGGTGCCCTTGAACTCCTCGAAAATCACCTCGTCCATCTTCGAGCCGGTCTCCACCAGGGCGGTCGCGAGAATGGTCAGCGAGCCGCCGTTCTCGATATTGCGGGCCGCACCGAAGAACTTCTTCGGCGGGTAGAGCGCCGCCGAATCGACACCGCCGGACAGGATTCGTCCCGATGGCGGCGCGGCCAGGTTGTAGGCACGGCCCAACCGGGTGATGCCGTCGAGCAGCACGACCACGTCGCGGCCCAACTCGACGAGCCGCTTGGCACGCTCGATGGCGAGTTCGGCGATCGAGGTGTGGTCTTCGGCGGGACGGTCGAAGGTGGACGCGATGATCTCGCCGGTGGTCGTCCGCTGGAAGTCGGTGACCTCCTCGGGACGCTCGTCCACGAGCACCACCATGAGGTGCACCTCGGGGTTGTTCGCGGTGATCGAGTTGGCGATGGACTGCATCACCATCGTCTTGCCGGCCTTCGGCGGGGAGACGATCAGACCACGTTGGCCCTTGCCGATCGGGCTGACCAGGTCGATGATGCGGCCGGTCATGTTCTGCTGGGTGGTCTCCATCCGCAACCGCTGCTGCGGGTACAGCGGGGTCAGCTTGGAGAAATCGGGACGATCCTTCATCTTCTCGGGCGGCTGGCCGTTGACCGTGTCGAGACGCACCAACGGGTTGTACTTCTCGCGACGCTCCCCCTCGCGGGGCTGACGGATGGCGCCGGTGATGATGTCACCCTTGCGGAGTCCGTTCTTGCGCACCATCGACAGCGAGACGTAGGCGTCGTTGGGTCCGGCCAGGTAGCCACTGGTACGCACGAAAGCGTAGTTGTCGAGGACATCGAGAATGCCGCTGATCTGGATCAGCACATCGTCGTCATGCACCGACTCGTCGACGCGCTCGGCCTCGTTGCCGGCGCTTCGATTGCGGCGACTGCCGCGCTCGCGCTGACGGCGGTTGCGGGAGCGGCGCGATCCGCTGGGTTGCTCGTCCTCGCCGGTGCGCGACGGTGCCTCGTGGGTCGGCGCACTCACCTGCTTGGCGACCGCCTGGGCCACCTGTTCCTGCTTGTCGGAGGCCGAGCCGCGGGTGGTCTCCCGTTCCCGCAGACGCTCGCGGACCTTCGGATCCTGGCCGAGGGCGGCGAGCCGGGCGCCGACGCTGTCCTCCAGGCTCTGCTCGGTCTCGTCGCGAGCTGGTTCGGCGACTGGACGATCGACTCGTTCGACCACCGAATGCTCGCTTCGCTCAGAGCGCGCGATCGCCGGGTGCTCGGTGCCTCCGGTCAGTTCTGCCTGCGGGGCCTGCTCGGCGGCGCGCTGGCCGCTGTCCGCGCTGCGCTGACGACGACTGCGGGTGCGGGTGGGGGGTTCGGTGGTGGGCGCGACAGACGCGGCGCCGGCTGACTTCTGGGGGGTGGCAGGGTGGCCGCTGCTCTGGTTTCCGCTGATCGCGGCGATCAGATCGGCCTTACGCATGGTGCTGGCACCTTTGATGCCCAGACCGGCGGCAACCTTCTTCAGCTCCGGCAGGAGCATTGTCGACAGTCCTGCCTGGGGGCCCGATGAGGTTTCGCTCACAAGATTCCTTTCCGCCACAAGGCGGCTCACATGAAAAATCGGGTTTGCCCGAACTGGCACAACCTGAGCACGGTTGCGTCTGCAGACCACGTCATGATCCGACAGGCTTGTGAGTGGGTTGTCCCGTTACGGACGCATGTGCCTGAACTACCAGACTCATGACGGCTGTTTAGTACGCCGCGCTCCAGCTACTTTACCAAAGGTTGCATGAGAAACGCGACACCGCCGGTTCGTGAGCTCAGCGAGTCGCGATCTTGGCGCTTGCCCTGGTGAAAGCGGCGCGCAGTCCGTCGTAATCGGTGGTCGACTCGAACTGCCCGAACTCATCGATCACCCGCTGCGGCGCATCGAACAAGATGCCCGCTTCGGCCTGGCCGAGCATCGATGTGTCGTTGTAGGAGTCACCGGCCGCGATACACGAGAAGTTGAGGCCCTGGAAGGCCTCGATCGCGTGCCGTTTCTGGTCGGGCATCCGCAGCTTGTAGCCGGTGATCTGACCGTCCTCGGCCACCTCGAGACGGTGGCAGAACAGCGTCGGACGTCCGAGCTGGATCATCAGCGGCTCGGCGAACTCATAGAAGGTGTCAGACAAAATGATCACCTGGTAGCGCTCGCGCAACCAGTCGAGGAAGTCACGGGCACCGGGCAGCGGCCCCAGCCCGGCGATGACCCGCTGGATCTGCGGCAATTTCAGTCCGTGGGCGTCCAATACACGCAGCCGGTGGGTCATCAGTTCGTCGTAGTCACTGACATCGCGTGTCGTCAGGCGCAGCTCGTCGATTCCGGTGGCCTCGGCGACGGCGATCCAGATCTCCGGAACCAGGACGCCTTCCAGGTCAAGGCAGGCCAGCTGCATCACATGCCCTCCACTCTCAAGAATCGGACCTCACTGCGCACCTTCGGGTTGGCCTTCAGTTCGCTCAGGCAGGCGAGCAGATCGGATTCGGTTGCCATGTGAGTCATCAGACTCAGCTCGGCCGATGCCCCGTCACGAACTCCGGACGAATCGGCCGGAGTCTGCAGAACGGTCTGCACCGATATCTTGTGGTGGGCCAGGATCGCGGCGATCGTGGCCAGCACGCCCGGCTCGTCCACGACTCGCAGCCGCAGGAAGTAGCGGGTCTGCACCGCGCCCATGTCGGCAACTCGAAGTTCGTTGTAGATGGTCTGGTTGGGTCCGGCAACCCCACGCGCCCGGTTGCGGGCCACCGTCACGAGGTCACCGGTCACCGCACTGGCCGTGGGAGCGCCACCGGCACCCGGCCCGAGGAACATCAGCCGTCCGGCAGCATCCGCCTCGACGAAGATCGCGTTGTAGGCCCCGCCCACCGCTGCCAGCGGGTGGCCGAGCGGGATCAGCGTCGGGTGCACGCGCACCGAGATCTGATCGTCGTCCAGTTGTTTGGCGATGGCCACCAGCTTCACGACGCAGCCGACATCGCGGGCAGCCCGGATGTCGTCCTGCACGATGCGGGTGATGCCCTCGGTGTGCACCTCGTCACCGTTCACCCGCGTATGGAAGGCCAGGCTGGCCAGCAATGCGGCCTTGGCGGCCGCATCGTAGCCCTCGACGTCGGCAGTCGGATCGGCTTCGGCGTAACCGAGGTCCTGTGCCTGCACCAAGGCAGCCTCGTAGTCGGTCTGCTCGGTGGTCATCTTGTCGAGGATGTAGTTGGTGGTGCCGTTGACGATGCCCATCACATGGCGGATCGAATCGCCGACCAGCGATTCGCGCAGCGGCCGGATGATCGGGATCGCGCCGGCCACGGCAGCCTCGTAGTACACATCGACACCGGCCAGCTCGGCGGCATCGAAGATCTCCTCGCCGTGTGCTGCCAGCAGGGCCTTGTTGGCGGTCACCACGGAGGCACCATGCTCGATCGCCGACAAGATCAACTGCCGAGCGGGATCGATTCCGCCGATCAGCTCGATGACGATGTCGGCCTCGCCACGGTCGATGAGCCCTTGCGGGTCGTCGGTGAACAGGCCGGCGGGCAATCCGGGGCGCTGGCGGGATAGGTCGCGCACCGCGATACCGATCAGTTCCAGGGGTCGCCCGATCCGGGCGGCGAAGTCGTCGCCGTGCTCGAGAATCAGCCTGGCCACCTGTGTGCCGACCGTGCCGGATCCCAGCAGAACCACCTTCAGCGGCTCATCACCGTCCTGACGCACCCGCATCATCATTCCCCCACATCCAATGCCATCAGATCGTCCAGAGTTTCCCGGCGGAGCAGCACCTTCGCTACGCCATCGTTCACCGCGACCACCGGAGGACGCGGGGTGTGATTGTAGTTGCTGGCCATCGAGCGGCTGTAGGCGCCCGATGCGGGCACGGCGAGCAGATCACCGGGATGCACATCGGCCGGCAGGAAGACGTCATGCACCAGAATGTCGCCGCCCTCGCAGTGTTTGCCAACCACCCGGCAGAGCACGGTTTCGGCTTGCGAACACCTATTTGCCAGGACCGCGGAGTACTCGGCGGCGTAGAGGGCGGGCCTGATGTTGTCGCTCATGCCGCCGTCCACGCTCACGTAGATGCGCTGGGCGCCGCCCTCCAGATCGACCGGCTTGACGGTGCCGACCGTGTAGACGGCCATCGCGGCCGGGCCAACGATCGCGCGGCCGGGCTCGATCGACAGTCGGGGCTCGATCATCCCGTGGCCACGTGCCTCGTGCGCCACGATCTCGCGCAGATCGCCGGCCAGTTGCTCAGGGGTGGACGGAGAGTCCTGGCTGGTGTAGGCGATGCCGAAACCGCCGCCCAGATCGAGTTCGGGCAGCTGGGTGCCGGTCGCGTCGGTGAACTGCGAGAGCAGCTTCATGGTGCGCCGGGCGGCAACTTCGAAGCCGCCGGTGTCGAAGATCTGCGAGCCGATGTGCGAGTGGATACCCAGCAGCGTGGTGTGCGGGTCGTAGTGACAGCGCACCATCGCCACCATCGCCTGGTTGTTGGTGATGGAGAAGCCGAACTTCTGGTCCTCATGGGCGGTGGCGATGTACTCGTGGGTATGAGCCTCCACCCCGGGGGTGACGCGCACCATCACGCGAGCATGCCAGTCGTTGGCCTCGCAGAGTTCGATGATCCGGTCCAGCTCGTCCAGCGAATCGATGATGATCCGCCCGACTCCCGCGTCCAGAGCCGTCGCCAGCTCGTCGACACTCTTGTTGTTGCCGTGCATGCCGATCCGGGCCGGATCGAACCCGGCCTGCAAGGCGGTCGCCAGCTCACCTGCCGAACAGACGTCGAGCGACAGGCCTTCCTCATCGACCCAGTGGGCCACGGTGCGGGTCAGGAACGCCTTGCCGGCGTAGTAGACCGTCCAGCCCTCGAAGGCGTCGCGGAACTCTCGCGCGCGATGCCGGAAGTCCTGCTCGTCCATGAGATAGACCGGGCTGCCGAACTGCTCAATGGCGTCGGTGACTCTCAGCCCGGCGGTGCTGATGACGCCGTCCTCGGCACGTTCAGTGGTCTTGCTCCACAGTGCGGAGTTGAGCTTATTGGGGTCGCTGGGACGCTCCAGCCATTGCGGGCCTGGAGTCGAAACATCTGCATGGATGGCACCAGCGACGTGCATGTGAGTCACGATGCCCTATTCTCCCAGACCTGGCCAACTGGCGCCAAGCCGTCCAGCACAATGCGCGTGCCGAACCGATGCCGAGAACCGGCGCGCTCATTTCCACCCGGAGGCCGCCCAGTGCTAACCTGAACTCTGCCCAGCAAGCCAGTAATGCTGTCAGGCTTGCCCCCGTAGCTCAGGGGATAGAGCACCGCCCTCCGGAGGCGGGAGCAGAGGTTCGAATCCTCTCGGGGGCGCTCATTTTCTCGGTCTCCGCCCTGCTTTGGCTTCTGCGCGGCGGGCCGGGCACTGCGATACCGCACTCGACTGGGCGGTATGGTCTGAGTTGGCAGGCAACGCGTTGCACTCGGTCTGGCATGGCAGAGAGGCAGAACGAATGGAAACGCCACACGTCGGCGACCGGGCAGGTGCCGGCGACCCAGCTTGGCTCATCGGCCTGCGGCGCTATGGCATCGCGAGCTGGTCCGCACTCGGGATCATCGGCCTGGTCGTCGTGGTGTGCTTGGCATTCGGCGCCGTGAGTGGCGTGATGGTGCCACTGGTGATCGCCGTCATGTTGGGCACGGTGTTGAGTCCCATCGCCGCCTCACTGGAACGTCGAGGAGCCCGCCCCGTGCTCGCGGCGCTGGCCGCCCTGCTGGTCTTCGCTCTGGTGGCAGCGGGAATCATTGTGCTCGTCACACGAGGCTTCATCCAACAGGTCCCGGAGATCTCAAGCCAGCTCAACGCCGGCTGGAGCTCATTCCTGGTCTGGGGAAACAGCTTGGATCTCGACACGATCTGGCTGGAACGTGCGCGGGCCGCCGTCCAGGACTATGCCCCGCGGTTGGGCGAAGGCGTGCTCGGCCTGGTGACGGATACCTTCTTCGGGGTGATTTCGCTGGCCTTCGGCGTGTTCTTCGCTGTCTTCTTCCTCTTCTTCGTCATCAGGGACCGGTCGAAGTTCCCCGACTGGGTCGCTCGCCTCACCGGCACTGATCCCGCGCTTGCCGACAAGGTCATCTCGTTGGTGCAAGGCGCGCTGAGCGGCTACTTCAGGGGTGTAGCCGTCACCGCGATCATCACCGCCCCCGTCTTCATGGTGCCGCTGCTGCTCCTGCGCGTGCCGCTGGCGATCCCCATCTTCATCATGTACTTCGTCTTGTCGTTCGTGCCGTTCGTCGGCGCCTGGATCACCGGCATATTCGCCGTGCTCATCGCCTTCGGCTCAGGTGGCTCCACGGCCGCGCTGATCGTGCTGGTCAGCCTGCTCGTCTCCAACGGCACTGTGCAGACAGCGGTCAGTTCCTGGGCGCTCGGGTCGTCTCTCAAGATGCACCCGGTCGCTGTGCTGGTCGCAACGATGGTAGGCGGCGTCATCGCCGGCATCCTCGGAATGGTGCTGGCTCCCCCGCTACTATCCGCAACCACGAAGGCGGCCGCCGCGATCCGCGCCCAGCGGGACGCGGATTCAGCCACGGACGAAGCCGATGCCGGCCTCGTTCCGCCGGAGCAGGGCTGACCCGAGGATACCCCCGATGGCCGAGACACCCCAAGCCTCACAGCCTCCCGAGCGCTGGCACCTCTCCGAGCTTCTCGTCGCTCCCGAGCGCATCGTCTCGCATTTCTTCGACCGCTGGAATCTGCGCTCGGGACGCATGCAACTGCTGATCTGGGCGATCGGGCGTCTTGCCGTGCTGCTCACCTGGGCGCTGATCAACCCCGAGACCCAGGGTGATGTCGTCTACTACTACGAGCACATCGCCTACATGTTCCAGGTGGGCCCGGCTGCCACCATGACCGAGTACCCCACCCCGGTGTTGTGGCTGCTGACACTGCCGTGGTATCTCGGGTTCGGCACTCAGACCGGCTACGTCGTCGCATTCGTGCTCCTTATGCTGGCATTGGACGTGGCTTTCACGCTGTCCCTGTGGCGCTGGGGTGGACGCCTGCGATCCCATGCGGTCACCTTCTGGACGCTGTTCGTCGTGTTCATCGGGCCGACGGTCTACCTGCGTTTCGATCTGGTCACCTCGGTGCTCGCGGGCTGGAGCCTGTTGCTGCTGCGTCGCCACTGGACGGCGAGCGGAGCACTGGCCGGCGTCGGCGCCGCGATCAAACTCTGGCCGGCGCTGCTGTGGCCCGCGCTGTGCGGCGGCAGTCGTCCCCAACGCATCCGCACCAGCATCGGTTTTTGGCTGACCGGCGGCCTGCTCGCCCTGATCTCGCTGGTCTGGGCCGGTTGGGACCGCCTCATCTCGCCGCTCACCTGGCAGTCGGGCCGCGGGCTTCAGGTGGAATCGGTCTGGGCGACCATCCCCATGCTGGCGCGCGCCGTCGGCATCGGCGACTACGCGGTGACGATATCCCGCTTCCAGGCCTTCGAGATCTACGGCACCGGCGTGCCCTTCTGGTCAACGCTGGCCACCATCGCCACGGTGATCGGAATGCTGATGCTCATCGTCGTCTTCGCGCTGTGGTGGCGCCGCGGCCACGGCACCACCTCGCAGGCCGCGCTGCTCATGATCCTCGTGATCTTGACGATGATCGTCACCAACAAGACCTTCAGCCCGCAGTACATGATCTGGCTGGGTGGGCCGATGGCCGCAGCGATCGCACTGCTCGGCTGCCGGCGTCTGGACACCGCGAACTACGCACTCGACCGGCGCAGACTCTGGTTGATCTGCCTCACCATCTTGACGATCACGATCCTCACCGGCATCGTCTTCCCCCTCGGCTACGACCCCTTGGTGCGCGATTCCTATATCACGCGCTACTGGCGGTTGCCTGTGACTATCGTTCTGGCATTACGAAACCTGTTGATAACGGCGCTTCTGGGCTATGTTCTGCGGTTGGTGAAGGGTTTCGTCTGGACTACTGCTAAGGAAAGGCGCGCATGAGCAGACCGGCCACCCGGCGTGCGGCATCCCTCGGCAGGTTGCTGACGAATGGGTTCGTCGCCTTCTCATTGTGGGTGCTCAGCCGTGCACTGATGGCCTTGCTGTGGAGCAACCGCGAGACATTCATCGACCACGATGTGCGCTACTACTTCTGGCAGCTCGATGCCGACGGGGTGTCCGGGGCCCTGGTCGAGTACCCCACTCCCATCGCAGTTTTCCTCGACCTCATCCGGATCACGGCAGGGCGCACCGAGAACGCGTACGTCATCGCATTCGTCCTCATCATGGTCATATTGGACGGAGCAGTCACGGTCTGGCTGTGGCGGTCGTACAGCAAGACGGCGAGTGCCTACTGGGGTGCCTACACGTGGTGCATCGGCTCGCTGATCTGGTTCCGCATTGATCTGCTGCCTGCCGTCGCCGTGCTGGCGAGCCTGGTCTGGGTCACCCGTCGTCCGATCGCTTCAGGGGCCGCCGTGGCCGTCGGAGCGGCGACCAAACTGTGGCCCGCGATGCTGATCGCCCCCATGCTCGGCACCGACCGTTGGGGCAAACGCCGCGGCTTGGGCTTCCTGATCGCCGGCGGCCTGCTCGGCCTCGGCTCCGTCCTGTTCTTCGGCTGGACGCGCTCGATCTCCCCGGTGACCTGGCAGTCCGACCGCGGTCTGCAGATCGAATCGATCGTGGCCACCGTCCCGATGATCCGGCACGCCTTCATCTCCCCCGACCTGTTTCACACCGAACTCTCGCAGTACAACGCCTGGGAGATCTTCGGCCCGGGCGTCGACTTCTGGCTCTCGGTCGCGGACTGGATGCTGGTCGGCAGCGTCCTGCTGGCCGTGGCCCTCGGCTGGTTGATCGCGCTCGGCGGGATGGGTCTGCCCCACCATCGCCTGCCCAACGCGAACGATCCCGACACCATGGCCGCCCGGACGCACGCCATCGTCCTTGCCCAGATCGCGCTGATCTGCGCGACGATCGTGGCGAACAAGACCTTCAGCCCCCAGTACATGATCTGGCTGGGCGGACCACTGGCCATTCTGCTGTCGCTGTCGTTGCCGCGCCGTGACCGGATCCAGGCGCGCTGGCTGGCAATTCTGGGCCTGATCTGCGCCGCGATGACCCACCTGGTCTTCCCACTGAACTACTCGGGCCTGATCAGTCAGCCGACCGCCGAGCACGCAGACACCGTGCGACTGGTGGTCCGCAATCTCTTGGTGATCGCCCTGTGCGTCGCCTCGGTAACGATGGCCCTCAAGTCGGCGTGGCGGATCGGCCGGGACGACCCGCAGGTGGCCTCGTCCCACTAGAGTTGACGCAGCAATCAAACTGGCACCTCGCCAGCGGTTCGCGCAATGCCAACCATGGGAAGGGGCGAAGCGGCGTTTGGCCGCAGCAGGTATGTCCAACTTTGACGACTTCGGCGCTAACGACTGGCTCATCGAGGAGATGCGCGAGCGCTATCAGAACGATCCCTCATCGGTCGATCCCCGATGGGTGGAGTTCTTCAGCACTCGCTCCCCAGACGCCGAGGCCTCCGCATCACGTCCACAGCCGGCCCAGGAGCACGCCCCTGCCCAGCCCCCGGCTCCCGCACCTTCGACTCCCAAGGCCGCCGGCGCGCCGGTGGCCAAGGTAGAGGCGAAGGACGAACGCACCGAGTCCCCCAACCAGCCCGGTACCGCCAGCGGTCTGGGTCCCGAGATCCCCAATCCCTTGGTGCGTCCTCAGCTGTCGGGCACCGGTCCGCGCCGGACAGTGATGAAGGGTGCGCCGATGCGCACCGCCAGGAACATGGACGCGTCGCGCTCCATGCCGACGGCCACCTCGGTGCGTACCGTGCCGATGAAACTGGTGGTCGAAAACCGCGCCACCATCAACAACTTCCTGCGCCGCAGCCGTGGCGGCAAGGTCAGCTTCACCCACATCATCGGCTTCGCGATGATCCAGGCGATCAAGGCCGTGCCCGCCATGAACTGTGCCTATGACGAGCAGGACGGCAAACCGGTACTGGTCGAACACCCCGACATCAACCTCGGAGTCGCCATCGACGTGGTCAAGGGCGATCAGCGCCAGCTCCTGGTGCCCAACATCAGGGCGTGTGAAGACCTCAACTTCGCGCAGTTCTACGCCGCCTACGAAGCGCTGGTACGCAAGGCCCGCGACGGCAAGCTCACCGTCGACGATTTCGCCGGAACCACGGTCTCGCTGACCAACCCCGGTGGCATCGGCACCAATATGTCGGTGCCGCGGCTGATGCCCGGTCAAGGACTCATCCTGGGTGTCGGTTCGATCGACTACGCGGCCGATTTCGAGGGCACCAGCCCGGTCAATCTCACCCAGATGGCCGTCAGCAAGGTCACCACACTGACCTCCACCTACGATCACCGGGTCATCCAGGGCGCCCAGAGCGGCGAATTCCTGCGCGAAATGCATCGGCTGCTGCTGGGCGCCGACGGCTTCTACGAGCAGATCTTCGAGGCCCTGCGTATCCCCTACCCGCCGCTCAAGTGGGCAACCGACATCCCGATCAACCGCAACTACCACGTGAGCAAGCAGGCACGTGTGGTCTCGCTGGTCAACGCGTTCCGCATCTTCGGTCACCTGCAAGCCGATGTCGACCCGCTCGAGTACAAGATGCGTACTCATCCCGAACTCGAGCTCGAGACGCACGGCCTGACCCTGTGGGATCTCGACCGGGAGTTCCCCGTAGGACGATTCGCCGAGGAGCAGCTCGGCTTCCTCACGCTGCGCCAGATCCTCGACATCCTGCGGGACTCCTACGCGCACACCCTCGGCATCGAATACATGCACATCCACGACCCCGAGCAGCGCAGCTGGTTCCAGCGCCGGGTGGAGGCACCGCACCAGCCGCGCCCGCGCGGCGAGCACCTGCGGATTCTCGATCAATTGAGCGAGGCGGAAGTCTTCGAGACCTTCCTGCAGACCAAGTATGTCGGCCAGACCCGGTTCAGCATGGAGGGCGCCGAGTCGGCGATCGTGATCTTGGCCGAGATCTGCGAACGCGCCGCCGACAACGACATCTACGAGGTCTGTATCGGCATGCCGCACCGCGGCCGGCTCAATGTCCTGACCAATATCGTCGGCAAGGCGTACTCGCAGATCTTCCGCGAATTCGACAACCGCGCGACCGACGAAGAGGTCGTCAGCGGCGACGTCAAGTATCACCTCGGTTCCGACGGCGAGTACACGGCCGCCAGCGGACGCACGGTGCGCACCTCGGTGGCCGCCAACCCGTCGCATCTGGAGGCTGTCGATCCGGTGCTGGAGGGCATCGCGCGAGCCAAGAACGACCGGCTCATCGGAACCGATCCGTCGGTCCAGCGCAGCGCCCATCCGGTGCTGCCGGTACTGGCGCACGGCGATGCCTCGTTCGCCGGGCAGGGAGTGGTGTACGAGACGTTGCAGATGAGCCAGCTGCGTCCCTACCGCAACGGCGGGACGATTCACCTGGTCGTCAACAACCAGGTCGGATTCACCACCGGCCCGGCGGATGCTCGCAGCTCGGTCTACTGCACCGATGTCGCCAAGGCCGTGCAGGCCCCCATCATCCATGTCAACGGCGACGATCCGGACGCCTGCGCCCTGGCTGCCCAGATCGCCTTCGAGTACCGTCAGCATTTCGCCAAGGATGTCGTCATCGACATGCTGTGCTACCGCCGCCGCGGGCATAACGAAGGCGATGAGCCGAGCTTCACCCAGCCGCTGACCTACAGCCTCATCGAGAAGAAACGCCCGGTGCGCAAGCTGTACACCGAACAGCTGATCGGCCGCGGTGACATCTCGCTGGCCGACGCCGAGCAGGCGGTCAACAAGTTCCGCGGTCGTCTCGAAGAGGTCTTCACCGCGGTCCGTGATCCCGAGGTGCCGATGGAGGACGAGAGCTACCGCCTGGTGCCCGTCTATCCGGTCAAACGAGGCCTCAAGATCGGTACCGCCGCCAGCCCCGACCAGATCGCGGCCGTCGCCTCGGTCTACGACAACCTCCCGGAGGGCTTCCACGTCCATCCCAAGCTGGCACCGCAGCTGAAGCGGCGCGTCAAGTCCATCAGCGACGGCCCCATCGATTGGGCAACCGCCGAGCTGATGGGATTCGGCACCCTGTTGATGGACGGCTACCCGGTGCGCGTCGTCGGCCAGGACACCCGCCGGGGAACCTTCAGCCAACGCTTCGGCGCGATCGTCGACCAGGTGACCAACGAGGCCTGGGTGCCGTTGAAGCACCTGTCGGCCGATCAGGCTCCCTTCGAGATCTACGACTCGCTGCTCAGCGAGTACGCTGCGATCGGTTTCGAATACGGCTACTCGGTGGCCGCCCCGGAGGCGCTGGTGTGCTGGGAGGCCCAGTACGGCGACTTCGTCAACGGTGGCCAGATCATCCTCGACGAATTCATCGCTTCCGGCTTCGCGAAGTGGACGCAGAAGTCCGGCGTCGTGCTGCTGTTGCCGCACGGTTATGAGGGCGCCGGGCCCGACCACTCCAGTGCGCGCATCGAGCGGTTCTTGCAGATGTGCGCCGGCGACAACATGGCCGTCTGCCAGCCGAGCACGCCGGCCAGCTACTTCCATCTGCTGCGCCAGCACGTCCAGGTCAACTGGCATCGTCCGCTCATCATCGCCACCCCCAAGTCGATGTTGCGCAACAAGCTCGCCGTCTCCCAACCCGGTGACTTCACGAGCGGACAATGGCGCCCGGTGCTGAGCGATCCATCGATCACCGATCCGGCCAAGGTCGAGCGCATCCTGATCTGCTCGGGCAAGATCCGCTGGGATCTGGTCCAGCAACGCGAGCAGATGGGGCTGGACGAGAAGGTTGCCATCCTCACCTTGGAGCGGCTGTTCCCGCTAGCCGACAAGCAGCTGGCTACCGAATTGGCGCGCTATCCCCAGGTCAGCGACATCCGGTGGGTTCAGGACGAGCCATCGAACCAGGGCCCCTGGGAGTTCTTGCAGCTGAACTTCGTGCCAGCCATGAGCGAGACACTGGGACGCGAATTCACCATGCGCGGGTTCACCCGCCCGGCGGCTGCAGCAGCATCCACCGGATCGTCCGCCGTCCACAAAGCAGAGGAGAAAGCACTGCTCTCAGCAGCGCTGGGCAGCGCCTGATCCACCGCAATTGGCTGCGAACGGCAACAAAGTTGCGGAAAACCCCTGCTAACCCCTACCGTATCCCGGCCGTTCATGGCAAAGTTGTCTGGCTGGCGGATTACACCACAGATCGAATAGGAGTCCCAACATATGGACTGGCGCCATCGCGCAGCTTGTCTGGCAGAAGATCCCGAACTCTTCTTCCCCATCGGCAACACCGGGCCTGCCCTGGCCCAGGTCGAGGAGGCGAAGATGGTTTGCCGACGCTGCCAGGCTCGCGAGGAGTGCCTGCGCTGGGCACTCGAAGCCGGCCAGGACCACGGCGTCTGGGGTGGCATGTCAGAAGACGAACGCCGTGCCATGAAGCGGCGTGCCTCACGAGCCCGGCTACGGAGCAGCTGACGAGAGTTCGACACCCCCGTCGCGCACTCCAACACAAGCCGTGGTGAGCGTCAGCTCGGGCATTGCTGGTCCCTGTCGCGGCACAATCCGTTCTACACAACCAGAAGCGAACAAACGACGCACACTCTAGAAGCCCCGAGCCTGTTCGGGCACCCTGATTCGGATGGTTCCTGTTGGGGTTACTTGGTATTGGTAGCCGTGGGGTGAGGTCCAGTGGAAGGTGCCGGGTGTGGGTTGTTCGAGTTTCCATTTTCCGTGGGTTTTGGCC
>Ga0334883_1001422_pt1 | contig 35498 bp, 35 predicted proteins | sample GraSluR1_MG_6_FD_207230 | JGI IMG/M metagenome (GOLD analysis project Ga0334883, IMG submission 207230) | Sludge microbial communities from methane-producing bioreactor in Wageningen University, Netherlands - Granular Sludge_09_05-R1 | ecosystem: Engineered > Bioreactor > Anaerobic >...
CCAGGGTTATTCCCGTGTAAATTGACGCCTCCCTGGCCGCCACGGGCATGTTCGATGTATTGGCAATGAGGATCGTGCGTTCCATGAGCGGTTTCCCCGATCGGGGATCCTCGAGGACGGGAAACTCCTCGAGCACCTGGGTCATTTCGTTGCCCCGTTCGCCGCAGCCTATGTAGATAACGATCCGTGCGTCGCTCCACTTGGCGAGCTGGTGCTGGGTCACTGTCTTTCCCGTGCCGAATCCGCCGGGGATCGCCGCCACGCCCCCCTTTGAGAGGGGAAAAAGTCCGTCTATGACCCGCTGCCCCGTGAGCAGCGGTTCGTCAGGCAGAAGGCGTTCGGAAATGGGCCGGGGTGTGCGCACAGGCCATCTGGTGACCATGGGGATGCCTTGTTCACGCCCATGAGTGTCACGAATTCTGGCCACCACGGACGAAGCCCTGTGAAACCCTGCGGGAAGGATGGATGTTATCTCTCCCTCCAGGCCCGCAGGCACAAGAATCATGTGTTCCACGAGCGAGGTCTCCTTTATGGAGGCGAGAGCCATTCCCTGGGTGACCACGTCACCGACCTTGCCGAGAGGGGTCATTTCCCATGTCCTGTCAGGGTCTATCTGGGGTACCGATACTCCTCTCGAGACGAAGGATCCATCTTTTTCCAGAAGGCGGCCCAGAGGACGCCCGATGCCGTCAAATATTGAGCCCATGAGCCCCGGGCCCAGAGACATGGAGAGAGGGCTTCCCGTTCCCTTCACCGGTTCACCCACGGTAAGGCCGGCGGTATCCTCGAACACCTGGATAAGCCCATCGTCTCCGTCGAGGCGGATGATCTCACCCAGCAGGCCAAGGCTGCCGGCGCTCACCATTTCCCGCATGGCGAAATCTCTCATCCCCGATGCCCTGACGACCGGCCCGTTCACCGTTATGATCCGTCCGGAGGTCATTGTTTTGTCCTCACAGTATGTTCAGGATCCGCTCGGCGAGGGAATCCTTCACTTCAGATATGATCTCCCGCCAGTCGGCCGGGGCCCGCCACGACCCATCCTGTGCCGAGAGCCAGACTCCCCCGAGAATCGGCGCGGGATCATGGCCGAATGACACCACAAGTTCCGGACGCATTCGGGAAAGCCGTGCGGCGAGGTCTTCGCCGAGAGATTCATCCTCCTGGGCGAGCTGTATCTTCACAGCCGTTCCGGAGGGAAGCTTTTCCGAAGCCTCGAGGGCGAGTCCCGTGAGAATGGAGGGGTAGGACGGTTTCTCCCTGAGTGCTGCAAGTTCTTTCTGAAGCATGGAAATCGCCTCGTCGAGAAGGCTGTTCTGAAGGCGGAGGCGATCTTTCGTACGGTTCATCTCTGCCCCCGATATCTGGCGTTTTGATATCTCCTCAGCCCGCTTCACGGCCTCGGCGTGGATCTGCTCAACCATCCGGTCAAGGGCGGCGTTCTGCTCTTCAAGCCAGGAAACCGCCTCCTTCCTGGCGGACTCCAGTATAGCCTCCCGTTCATCGTCGGCTTTCCTGAGAAGGAGGTTTTTCAGGGAGGTAAGTTTTTCGGGATTGCGGACCTCGTAATTCCGTCCGTCTCCGGAAATGGAATCGGTCATTCTATTTTCACTCCAATCGCATCGCGGATGTACCGCGTCAGAAAATCTCCCTGCCGCATGCTCCCATGGCGGTCGGGGATCTCCACCAGGAGAGGGGTTTCTCCCCGCTGCCGGATTGTCCGTACGAGAGCGGGGACCTCGCCTGCGGCCTTTTCGGTTATCACGAGCACCCCCACGTCAGGGCGGTTTTTGAGAACGTCCTCTATGGCTGCCGCAGTCTCTTCCGGACCGTGGGCTTCCACGCCGGAAATGCCGGCAAGCCGCAGAAGGACCAGGGAGTCATGGTTGTCGCTTATAAGAAAGCCTTTCATATCCCCGGAAGGCCTTTTAGCCTAGAGCTTACCCAGGATCAGAAGAGAGACGATAACCCCGTAGATAGCTATGCCTTCTGCAAGTCCGAGGTAAATAAGCGTTGTTCCCAGCATGGATGGTTTTTCTCCGACAACGCCAAGTGCAGCCGCTCCGACCACCGCCACGGCAATACCGGCCCCAAGGCATGCCAGCCCGGTGGCAAGGCTTGCTCCCAGGAAGCCCAGCCCCGATGCTGCAGAGACCGGTGACGTCTCGGCAGCGGTCGAGGGTGAGGGGAGAAGGGTCAGCGCAAGACCGAAGACGAGAAGCATCCCCATCAGGGCGATAACTCCTCCAAGGGCTGCCCGCGGAGAGCGCACCGAACGCCCCCTGAGATAGAATCCGGCGACGCAGGCGAGTGCCGTGCCTCCTGCTATAAGTACAAGTCCGCTCATGAAAAATTCCTCCTCGGTAGTCTATTCTTGATTTTTTCCGTTCCAGGTCACGGGGGCGAAAGGACGTCCTCCACCGTGGTAGAACTTGCTGAAGAATTCGTAGTACTCGAGCCTGAGCGTCTGGATGAAGACGATAAGTCCCTCGAGTCCCACGATCACCATGTTTCCCAGGATAAGCACCGCCGCCCGGAAGAGAGCCCCTCCGGGAAGGGAATGAACCATGTCGCTGAGCATGAATACTGCCGCCGAAAGCCCGGCGTGGTTCAGGGCGAAGGCCGCGAGACGGACGAAGGAGGCGGTGTTGCTCAGAAACGAGAGCAGGTCGTGGAACACGGTAAAGGTGTGGACCACACCGCCCTCTTCCTCCCCCTGGGGACCGAAGATGAGCCGCTCAAGCACCGAGCTGAAGAGGATCACCAGAAACAGTATCCCCGCCGCCACGAGCAGCGGTTTCGGAACCCCTGATCCCGATGTGAAGCCTATGGCCGTCGCCGCGGCCGCAGTCCAGTAAAAGAGGAGTCCGGCCGCTCCCTCTCCGTCGAAGAGCATCTTCCCGATCCGTCCCTTCCGCTTCAGGGAGACGATGTTGACAACGATGCCCATGCTGAGAAATGCTACCCCCACGAAGAGAGATATCTGAATGAGGTCCGATATGCCGTGCATGGGGGAGGTCCAGAGCGAGGGCAGAATTTCCTCCGAGCCGAAGACGCTTCCGTAGAGGAAGCCGAAAGCCATGGCTGAGATCCCTGCGATCCGGATCACCAATGCGAACGCTTTTTTCAGTATCCCCTTCCGTGACAGGTACCATGCCCCTGCTGCCAGGAGCAGACCGTGCCCCACGTCCCCGAACATGAATCCGAAGAAGAGACAGAAGCTGAGCGCCACCAGCGGCGACGGGTCGGTCTCCCCGTAGGAGGGCAGGCTGTAGAGGGCTACGATTTCCTCGAAAATCCGTGCGAGGAAATTATTCTTCAGTAACGTGGGCAGCTGCTTCCCCCGTTTTTGCAGTTCCGACCCCTTTTCGGTTAGCAGCAGGGTATTCGGCCCAAGTCTGTCAACCGCTTTGCCCACCTGATCCAGCGTTGAAGCAGGAATAACTCCCGACAGGACGAAAATGCCGCTCATTTCACCCCGTTTCTGGCAAAGGGCGTACACTCTCTGGAGGGAGTGGACGGCACAGTAGAGCTGCTCCAGCTCCTTCCGCCGTCTCCCCAGGTAGTTCCGGGGAGCGTCCTGAAGCCCCCTTATGGCCCGCTCATAGTCAAAACGGCGTTCCCTGAGCCGGTCGCGGAGATTATCTCCGGCACCCTGGAAAATATCCCCGAGGTCATACTCTTTCACGTAGACCGTCCGGTATATTTTTTCGGCTTCCTCCCTGTAGTCCCTGGAGCAGAAAATGATGGCCAGGACATATCCTTTTTCCGCCACCACCGGGAATACGAGGAGCGGGGTCACCTCCGCCATTTCCTCGAGCCTTCTGAAGTTTTCCGAACTCAGGCGGCCGAAGGTGATGGAGAGATACCTGGTTTTCAGCGTCTCTTCCACGTCCCTGTCCGCGGAGGCCAGGGCATCGAGGAAAGCACCGGCAGCCATGAGCTTTTCCCGTTCCTCCTCAAGGACCTCGGCACGTTTTCTCCATATCTCGAGTTTTTTTGCCGCGTCAAGGACCTGCCTGGAGCACTCCTCGAAGGAAAGAGAAGGTGTGGACCGGCTGCATCCCCGTTCCTCCGGGAATTCTGCCCCTGCTTCTTTCCAAATGCGGACAAGCTTTTCCAGGAGATCGTCATAGGGGTTTTTCTGGAAGGTGGAGATCCTCGAACCTCCCGGTGCTGAGAGGGAAGCAGTCCTCCTCTCAAGGGCATACTCGAGGGGCACAGGCTCGAAGTTCCCCTGTGACAGCATTTCCGACGCCAGGGACTCTATTTCTTCCCGGGGGCCTATAAGGGACATCCCCATCATTTCTACGACAGCCACGGAGATACACCCTCCTTTTCCTGACCGGCGAAGGACGCCGCAGCAGGATGGATCAGGAATTCCCTTGCCTTCTTTTTGTCATAGTGGTACCGCACGTCTTCGATTATTGTGAACAGGTCCTTCACCTCCAGCTCTCTCAGTGTCAGGTACGCGAGCACAACATGGACCCCCGAGGAACCGGATCCGAAAATTTTCGAGGCATTTTTCCAGAGGATCCTGTAGAGGTTGTGCTCGAGGGTCATTTCATTGACCTCGGTCGTTTCACCACTGCGATCCGTTCCGAAGGCCCCGCCGTATACGCTTTCCCGGAGCAGCTTCACCATGGAGGGGACATCGGGTGCGAAGGCGAAGGAGCTCAGCGTCTCGAAGCTGATCCGATAGCGGACGGGAAGCGTCATGCCAAGAGCCTCCTCCGGTGTCAGTGAGAAAAAGCGTCTGCTCCTGTAGATCCAGTAGATGTTGATGAGATCCGCCCTGGTCCCGAAGATCTGCCTGACTCCCTGACCCTCGCTCCCCGGAAGCCTGCCGCCCCTGGAAAGGATCCTTGTAAGAAAAAAGGTGTCCATGGCCATCTTCGCCCTGAACAGGGTGCCTCCTTCTTTTTCCATGCGCTTCAGGGGTTCTGAGAGTATATTGTAGAGCGGGTATCCCCGAAGGGAATCGAGGACATCCCTAAGGGTCCGGGCCGCCAGGAGCTTCCCGCCGTCCGCCACGGTAATGGGGACGGTGGACACCCTCTTCCGGAGAGCCTCCCGGTTTCCCACCCCCGTAGTGATCATCCGGAGCACACGCTTGATCACATCCACGTCGAACCGTTCTCCCCAGGCCCGGAGCAGGGAGCTCCTCTCAGGGCCGAGATATCGGCAGAACGGGATCTCCTCAAGCAGCGGGACGGAAGTGATGATAGCCTCAAGGTCTCCACGGTGAAGGGATTCGGGAGAGGGGACAGAAATATAGGGGCTGTACGCCCCGGATTTTGCAAGGTACGACCCTATTTCGCCCACCGTCTCGAACTCCAGGAGGCGGAGGTAATCATCCGGGGAGAGAAGTCTTCCCCGATAGACGCGGGCTTTCGCTGTCACTGCAGCCCGTTCCCCGACGGCGAGAAAGGACACTTATGCCCCTCCTTTTTTCCCGTAGCGCTCCGCGATCTCTTCCGCAAGCTTTGCAGTCACCTGTGGGGCCTTCTCCAAAAAATGATCCTTCATTTTCTGCCGCCCCCGCATTCCCATATCGGCGATCTGGGCTGCCTCGAGTTCGGCGGAATGCCTGGCTGATTCCACTATTGCTTTCGCCTGGGCCCTTGCCGCGGTGAGCCGGGCTTCCTGGTCCGCTGCAAATTTTTCCCTGTTCTCCCGGAGAATGTCGGCGGCTTTCCGCCTCGCCTCCTCCACTGAATCCGCCGCCTCGTCCTCGGCAGCCAGGAGAGCTGTCAGTACATCGCTCAGGTTCATACGCCCCATCCTCCTTCCCGCTCTGTTTCCTCGCGGGCGATCTTCATGCGGGTAAAATCCTCCCTGTCGTTTTCCTCAAGCACGTTGGATATCCATGCCAGCATTTTTTTATGGTGGGGAATAACGACTTTTTCCAGGGCGTTCACCCGCCGGAACGTCCTGCGGATCTGCACCGCCAGCCGGTACACCGATGTCTCGACCTCCGCCAGTCGTGCGATGAGTGAGAGCACTTCGCTGGCGTGGAGGTAAGCGCTGTCCAGGGTTCCTGATGTGCCCAGGAAGGAGTAGCACGGCTGGGGAGGTTTTTCCACAGGATCCACTTTCGGAATTTCCACTCCCATGACCGAGTGGAGGCGGATCGTAAAATCATTCGTCTCGGGAACAGAGTAGGAAAGTTCCTCCACATTCTCGATGCCGAGGGAAAGACCGGCCATCTGGAGGCTGAAATAGGCCTTCGAGAAAACATCTTCCAGCGAGCGTTGAAGATCCTTTGCCTCCCTGATTTTTCCCATCAGCTCCAGGAGGAGAATGGTGCGCTTCTGTTCAAGAAGATCGTGTCCCTTCTCCGCCAGCTTCATAGACGACGCTAATTTCACCATGTTGCCCCGGGTCGGGGCTATTTTCGGGCTCATGAACATTTCCTCCGTAGACGGCAGGATAGTCCTGTTTCTAAAAAAAGTCAAATATATTAGTTCCTGATGTTAGTTCCTGATTGTGACGGGAAAAGAATAGAATTTTCATGGATAAAAAAGGGTGCGGAAAAAAGAAAAACGCCGAAAAGAGAATTTTCTTTTTGAGATGCCCGGGGACTCGCGGCCTCTTTAAAAAGATATCTTTAAGTATATATATATGCTTATTGACATTCTTACAGTAGTTGTTTATACTCTCAAAAGAAAACAGGCTGTAAATATTATACCTCAAAAATTTTCTGAAGGAGAGTGTTCTGCATGGCCGTTCACATGACGCAGAGCAACGAGATTCAGGGCAGCACCGCCGGGCGCCTCCTGGATATGCTTCTTCCACGGCCTTCCTCCACGTTCCTGCTCCGGTGCGCCGAAGCGCCGGGAGCGATTTTCGTGGTGGACCGGGCCGTTCCCCCTACGGAGGGGCGAAAGGCGGTCCTGTCCACCGACAGAGGACTGCGGCTCGCAACGCTCGACTCCCGCTTCGAATCTTCCCGTGTATGGGGAGTGGTGACATGGGTGATACGGGACCCGTCCTGAAACCATGCGGCAGACTGCTCGCCCTCTGTGACTGCAATAATTTTTTCGTCTCCTGCGAACGGCTCTTCCGTCCCGACCTCGAGGGTCGCCCGGTGGTGGTGCTCTCGAGCAACGACGGGGTGATCATCTCCAGGTCCAACGAGGTGAAAGCTCTCGGGATAAAAATGGGCGAGCCCTACTTTAAAGTCCGCGGTTTCCTCGAGCGCTGCGGCGCCGCAGTGTTTTCCAGCAATTTTCAGCTCTACGAGGAAGTGTCCGCCCGGGTTATGGCGGCTCTCCGCCGGATCACCCCGTCCATGGAGGTCTATTCAGTGGACGAGGCCTTTCTGGAGTTGCCTCCCTCCGTGGAGCTGTCACCCCTCGAGTGGGGGAAGGACGTGCGGTCGATGCTCTTCCGGGAGACGGGGATCCCCGTATCGGTGGGGATAGCTCCCGCCAAGACCGCAGCCAAGCTTGCGGCGGACAGGGCCAAAAAACACCCGGAGACGGGAGGGGCCTTCGCTCTTCTCCCCGGGGGGACCTGGGACGATTTTTTACTGGATGTTCCGGTGGAGGATGTGTGGGGGATCGGACGGCGGTGGAGCGATTTCCTCCGCAGGAGGGGCATATCCACGGCCATCCGCTTTAGGGATGCCGGGAACGACTGGGTGGAGAAACATCTCGGTGTCCGGGGTCTCCGAACGAAATGGGAGCTTGCCGGTATCCGGTGTTTCCCGGTGGAGGAGCAGGAGAAACCCCAGAAGTCCATCCAGTCCTCCCGGTCCTTTGCGTCCCCTGTCCGGAGCCGTGAGGGGCTCGCCGAGGCGGTAACGGAGTTCGCCCTCGTCGCGGGCAGGAGACTGCGTACCCAGCAGTCCCTCGCGGGCAGTCTTTCAGTGAGCATCTCCACCAGCCGCTTCCGGATGCCCTTTTACGGCAGGCGGGCCGAGGTGGTTCTCGATCCCCCCACCGACAGCGATATTCATATCATCCGTGCGGCCGTGGAGAGTCTTTCCTCCATTTACCTCGACGGGCACGATTACGAGAAGGCCGAGGTGGGGCTGGGGTGTCTTTCATCCGCCAGGCGCCCCCAGCTGCTTCTTTTTCCGCAGCGGGAAGGCAGGGGGTCGGCCCTCTCCAGGGCTGCGGACAGGCTCAACCGGGAGGCGGGACGTCCGCTGCTCCTTCCCGCCGTACTGCTGGGGGAAAAGGCGTGGCGTCCCCGGAAGGACAGGCATTCGGGATTCCGCCTCGAGGACCTGGAGAAGCTTCCCGTGATTTCCGGGGAAGGTATATGAGTCTCCCCAAAAACCCCGTGTTACCGGTGAAAGGACGATAAAAAAGGAAGGAGCGGAACTCCGCTCCTTCCCCTCCAAAACCGTCTCGGGGAAATTACTTTACGGCCTGCAGGGAACCGAAGAGAGCCTGGATATCGGCTCCGTTGTTCTCGGGGGCGCCCGCTTCGCCAAAGCAAACGATGAGGCCTACAGAATCACCTTCGCCGTTGAGCACGGCCACGCTTACAACGGCATCGGCACCGTCGCTCTTTCCGGCACCGTCGATAGTCACTGCGGGGATGCCGTTGATTTCCGTTTCCTTGGCGTCCTCGTATTCCACGTCGGTTATGGCTTCTGCCACGATTTCGTCCACGAGTGCGAAGGCTCCGTCGAGCCCTTCTTCGCCGTCCACTTCGCCGAAGAAAGCGACCATGTCACCCTTCGGGGAGACGAACATGGTTCCGAGCCTTGAGTCCGCGGGCTGCCAGGAGTCGGGAAGGGTAAACCGGATTCCGGCCTTCTGCATGGCGTAGGTGCCGGCAAAGGCGGAAGCGGAGGAAAGAACGGCAAGGGCGACAAGAACAGTGACAGCAAACAGCTTTTTCATAACGGAACCCTCCTGGAATAGTATGATTTTCACCGCATATACGGTGCAAAAAACCTGAAAAAAGGGACCTCTGTCCTCCTTTCACCCGGAATAATGTCAAAAGATACCAATAATATCTCGAATAAAATATATTAAAATGTAATAAAATACAGGGAGAAGCTTTTCTTGCTAATAGTAGCACTTTTTTATCGTTGTGCAAGACGTTTCTCAGGGAAGGTGAAAAAATCAGGCGAATTTTTCCTTGCCCGGGCCTTATAATGATCCTGAAAAGAAACAGACCATCCATGCGGGGAGTGTATTCATGAAAAATCTGCTCATCACCGGAGGAACTCTCTGGAACGGAAAACAGTTTGTCCGGGGGAATGCCCTGCTCCTTTCCGGAAGTCTCATCCAGGCGGCGGGGAGCGAAGAGGACGTGCGCGCTGCAGCACCTTCCTCAGGCCCGGTTCTCCGCCTTTCGGGGGAATCGGTACTTCCAGGCATCACCGACGGCCATATCCATCTCACTACCTGGGCGAAACAGAAAGCCCTCCTTGATCTTTCACCAGCGGGGTCCCTCCCTGGTATGCTCTCCATGGTGAAGGCGGAGGCTGCACAAATCGGGCCGGGCCGATGGATCAGGGGATGGAACTACAACGACACCCGCTGGCCCGGAGGTCGGTCCGTCACACGGGAAGACCTCGACTCTCTCGGCATACCGAACCCGGTACTTCTCCAGAGGGTATGCACCCACGTGAACGCAGCGAACAGCAGGGCCCTTGAGCTGTCCGGGATAGAAAGCGAAGACGGGGTGCTCCTGGAAAGGGAGGCGATCCCGGCGCTACGGGCCATGGAGCGGGATGTCTTTTCCCGTTCGGCCGTCAGGGAGGCCCTCAGGAAAGGACTCTTTGAACTGGCGTCTCACGGCATCACGTGCGTCCACCCCTGCGGCGCCGATGATTACGGCATGGAGGAAGACCTCTCCCTCTACTCGGACCTCAACAGGGATCATTCGCTGCCCCTCCGCGTCTTCACATACCACGATACCCTTCCCTACCCGTCGCTTCCATCAGGATTCGGCGACGGAAGGGTCCATTACCAGGGGCTCAAGATTTACCTCGACGGGAGCCTGGGAGGGCACACGGCAGCTCTCTCGTTCCCCTACTCCGACGATGTCTACGAGGAAGGGAGGCTCAACTGGACCGATGAGGAGGTTTTTGAGAAGCTTCGGTCCGCCAGGGAACGGGGCCTCCAGACCATGCTCCACGCCATCGGCGACCGGGCCCTCGACCAGGGGCTCAGGTGCATCGGGAGGGTGGATGAAGAATTCGGAAGGGACGGGCTGAGGGACAGGATAAATCATGTCATGGTCTGCCGGCCTGACCAGCGGCGAAAGCTTGCATTCCTCAGCCTCTTCTGCGACATCCAGCCCGCCTTCGTGGCGAGCGACATGAATATGGCGGAAAAACGGCTCGGAGCGAAACGCCTCTCCTGGGCCTACTCCTGGCGTTCCCTTCTGCAGGAAGGGCTTACCGTGTCGGCCTCAAGCGACGCTCCCGTGGAGGACGTGAACCCCTGGCATGCAGTCCGCCATCTCATGGATCGTTCAGGAGTGGACGGGAAGGAAGTCTTCCGCCCGGAAGAACGGCTCTCCCTCGAAGAGGCACTGCCCCTTTTCACATCCAATCCCTGGAAGTCCCTGGGGCTCGGAGATTTCTGCGGGCGTCTCGCCCCGGGATATGCAGCGGACCTTGTTATCCTCGACCGGAACATCTCCGGTGCGTCCGGCAAAGACCTGACCCCTGTGTCGCCCTCTTACGTGTTTTCCGGCGGAGTTCTCTCCAAAGGGAGCCTGGAGGACTGGCCCCGGTTCGAACAATAGCCTGCTGAAAGAAAATCAATCTTAATTACTCCGGATCGGATTTCAGATTCCGGGGTTTTTCGTATTGGTGGCTAACTGTAATAATGTAAAATTTGCAAATATAGGTCTATTTACAATAATGAGAAAATATCTTATGATGCAAGTCCGGTAAAAGTTTATTGATGTTTTCCCGCCCTCTCCTCCTTTCTCTCCATCCCGCGCGGGATACGGGAAAGGGGGAGTTCACGTGAGCAAATGGAAAAGAAGAGTCTCCGCGATCCAAGCGATATTGGTTGTTCTCTGCTGTCTTCTGTTTGTTTCTTTGGCTGATGGAGCCCAGCGCTATTATGTAACCCCGAACGGCACCGGAAACGGGAGCAGCTGGGCGGACGCTTTAGGCGAGTCCGGGTTCAGGAACGAGTTAGTCACTGCCGGCGATGGGGATGAGTTCTGGGTTGCAGCCGGAAAGTACCGGCCTTCAGACACCGACCGGATCGTATCGTTCAGTCTGAAAAGCGGAGTGTCCCTTTACGGAGGATTCGCAGGAAACGAGACGGAGTTGAGCCAGAGAGACTGGTCTGCCAACATTACCGTTCTGACGGGGGATCTGGATTTTAACGATACCACCGATGCCCACGGCGTGACCCTGACGGCGGACGATATAAATTCCGCAGGGAAAGGGAACAGCTATAGTGTTCTATTCGCCCTGAACGTCTCCGACACTGCCGTCCTGGACGGATTCGTCATCACCGGGGGGAACTCGGACGAAAATTCAGAACCGCTGAACCAGGGTGGCGGCATGCATGCTGTGAACAGCAATTCGGTGATCCGCAACTCCTCGTTTATCGGGAATTTCGCCCTGTCAAGAGGAGGGGGTATTTATGCATCCCTCAGCGGTTCCCGGATGACGAACTGCTATTTCTCGGGAAACACCTCGGACCGGGGCGGCGGAATGCATATTGAGAACAGTGACGGGGTAATCCTCGAAGACTGCACTTTTTCAGATAATCTCGGGCTCTACAGGGCCGGAGGACTGTCCCTCAGGAATTCTGAGGTCAGGGTGTCTTCCTCCACTTTTTCCGGGAACAGGGCTTTCAACGGGACATCCTGGGGCGATGGTGGAGCTCTTTTCAGCGAGCTTGGCTCTCCTGTTCTGACCAACTGCACCTTCTCCGGCAACAGGGCGTCTTACGGAGGAGGGATGTATTTCGGGGAACAGGACGGAATAGTGATCAACTGTACTTTCTCCGGCAACGAAGCGGATTTTGGCAGCGGACTCTATGTCATCAACGGGACTCCGGAAGTGAAAAACTGCATTTTCTGGAACGACGGGGGAGGAAACGAGATCGTGGAAAACGGCGCTGTCGCCGTGGTCACCCGATCCGTGGTCCGGGACGGCTTTCTCACGGGATCATCAATCATTACCGAGGATCCTGATCTCGGTCCTCTTGCGGACAACGGAGGCTTGACCCAGACCCATGCCCTTCCCGCGGGCAGTTCGGCCATAGATAAAGGGACTTCCGCCGGAGCACCGTCCACGGACCAGCGGGGAATATCCCGTCCGCAGGGAAGCGGGTATGACATAGGTGCCTACGAGCACGTGCCCCCGTCTTCCGGCGGCGGGGGAGGGGGATGTGGCATCTGGAGCCCCTCCTTCCCAGGTATCCTTATGTTGATCCTTCCCATGCTCCTTCTTATCCGAAAGTAGCGGAAAATCTCACCGGGCAAGAACGCACCCCGAAACACGGTTTCGGGGTGCGTTTTTTAGGGGAACGCATATGAAGAATAATTCTGTTTTAATAGGTGATTTACGAGAGTTAAAAAGAATACTATACTATGAAAACTGAAATTTCAGTTTGGAATCGTAGGGGCGGACGGATATTCAGGAGAGCTGGAATCGGAAACGGAGTGATCGCCATGGCAGGATCCAGGCGCAACAGGTGCGGCGGGTTCTTCTTTCTTGCCTTCCTGACCCTTTTCTTCTCCCTTTTTTCCCTTTTTTGCGGCACGACGGAGGGCGCGGTGAAATACGTTACCCGGACCGGATCAGGCGGCAAAAGCGGTGCTTCATGGTCGGATGCACTGGACGAGATCGGTTTTCGGAGCGCCCTCGGCGGGGTCCAGCCGGGGACGGAGTTCTGGGTGGCACGGGGCAGGTACCGCCCGGTGACCAACCTTGGAACCGTTCCTGCAGTAGCCCGAAGCGCGTCTTTCGCCCTGAAGACGGGTGTCGCTCTCTACGGGGGATTCGCAGGCACGGAGACCTCAAGGGACCAGAGGGATCCCGGGGCGAACGTCACCGTGCTCACCGGCGACATCGAGCTGAACGACACGGTGAACGGCAACGGGGTGACCCTGAATTCATCCAATATTGCCGGAAGCAACAGCTACACGGTGGTGAAGGCCTCAGGAGTCTCCCACACGGCGATCCTTGACGGCTTCACCATAACGGGCGGAAAGGCGGACGGTGATTCCGCCGGGGCTCCGGACAACTCTGCTTCCTACGGAGGAGGGCTCTTCGCACTCAACAGCACCCCCACGATCACGAACTGCTCCTTCACCGGCAACGACGCCTACTGGGGCGGAGGAGGACTCTGCTCCACGGAGGGCGGCCCGATTTTCACAAAGTGCACCTTTTCCGGAAACACGTCCAGGAACGGTGCCGGGATGTACAACGATTCGGGAAATCCCCTTCTCGCGGAATGCTCCTTTCTTGAAAACACTGCGTACCAGACCGGCGGGGGAATGTACAGCCGGTCCGGCCGGCCGGTCCTCTCGGACTGCCTTTTCTCGAAGAACACGTCGAATGACGGTGGAGGGATGCACAACTTCGACAGCGCCGTCCCGGTGCTCACAGACTGCGTTTTCTCTGAAAATAAGGCGGCTAAAAGCGGAGGGGGCATGGGAAACGTCAAAAACTCCGCCCCCGAGATGACGGGGTGCTCCTTCGTGAACAACCGGGCCGACGACCTCTCACAGGGGGGAGGGGCCATAGCCTCCACGGAGAGTGCTCCGAAGATGACGGAATGCTCCTTTTCCGGAAATTCGGCCAGGGTCAAAGGAGGCGCCCTCTACGGCTACAGCTGTCAGGGAGAAGCGGTGGACTGCGACTTCTCGGGAAACTTGGCCGATTCCGGAGGGGCCGTCTATAACACCAACGGAACGTCCACTTCTTTTTCCGGAGGATCCTTTTCCGGCAACACCGCCCGGATGGGCGCCGGCATGTACAATTCGGCGAGCAGTCCTTCCGTGACGAAGATTCTCTTTTCAGAAAATACCGCGTCGGACAGCGGCGGAGGGGTATACAACTATTCCGGCAGCAGCCCGGCAGTCACGGAGTGTGTCTTCTCGGAGAATACGGCGAAACGGGCCGGAGGCATGGGGAACACCTCGACGAGCGATCCCCTCGTAGAAGCCTGCACATTCTCGGGCAACACGGCTTCGTCCGACCACGGCGGCGGGATGCTCAATTCCAATAGTGCCCCGGAGATCAGGAGGTGTCTCTTCCATGGAAACGTCGCGAAGGACATGGGAGGAGGCATGTTCAATCTCATGGGGAGTGTGGAAATAGTCAACTGCACCTTTTCAGGCAATGAGGGGGACCGGGGGGCCGCCGCAGCCAATTTCCAGAGCACCGTCACCATGAGAAGCTCCACCCTGGCAGGGAACGAGGGGAGTACGGCCGCCGGGGTTTATACCTATGACGGGTCTTTCTCCGCCGTAAATTGCATTTTCTGGAACCCGTCAGGAGCGGAGATCGTGTCCGCCGGAGGAGCGTCCGCTACGGTGACGGATTCGGTGGTCAGGGGAGGCTATTCGGGAATTGGGAACATCAGCTCCGATCCCAGGCTCGGCTCGCTCTCCTGGAACGGTGGGTCGACGAGGACCATGGGCCTTCTTTCCGGAAGCTCTGCCATCGATGCCGCATCGGCATTCTTTTCCCCTTCAGTAGACCAGAGAGGGGTCTCCAGGCCCCAGAAAAACGGCCACGACATGGGCGCATACGAGGCAGGCATCAGGAAGATGCTCACTATGAAAGCCTCCCTTGGAGGACTGTTCTCGTTCAGCATGACGGGGATGGAATTCCCAAGCGGCATGGGTGAGACGTGGAGTTTTCCTGAAGGGGCATCCCTGACGGTAACGTTTGCCCCCGAAGCCGGTAAAGCGGTGAAAGAGGTGCTGGTGGACGAAGTATCCATAGGTCCTGCCGGGAGCCATACTTTCAGCGACCTTGACAGGGATCATTTCGTGGAAGTGATTTTCGACACGGCTCCGGCCACTGAGGGCGGCGGAGGATGCAGTGGAGGCGGTATTCCGGGCGCAGCCGCGGTGATTTTTCTTGTCCCGATGGTCCTGGCGGCCGGACGGAAAAACAAAGGGTAACAGGCGGATTGGGGAAACACCGGAAGCGTAAGCTTTTCGCTATTCCAGAAAAGGGGTGTGCTCCGTGGCACAAAAAGGACAAAAGAAAAGTGCGTGGTATGCGGCGGTTTTTCTTCTTCTGACAATGTTTTGCCTCCCCCTGTCCTCCGAAGGTGCGGTCATCTTCGTCACCCATTCCGGAGCCGGGAACAGGGACGGTACCTCATGGGACCATGCGTACGGTGAGGCTGAATTCAGCCAGCATCTGAACAATTCACCTGTGGGAACCGAGTTCTGGGTCGCGGCGGGGAAGTATCGTCCTTCCACCACAGGGGACAAGACCTGGTATTTTGTCCTTGATCCCGGGGTTTCCCTCTACGGAGGGTTCACGGGCACGGAGGCCTCAAAGAACCAGCGGAACTGGAGGACGAACATCACCGTCCTGACCGGCGACCTGGACTTCAACGACACTGTGGACGCCAGGGGCGTCACCCGGAAAGCGTCCGATATCAATACCGCCGGAAGCGGCAACAGTATCCGGATTCTATACGCCTATGGCCAGGGGAGTGTGCTCGACGGCTTCACCGTCACGGCGGGGTATGCGTTGAATGATGACGGCGGCGGCATGATGGACGTGCAAAGCTCCGTGACGATACGGAACTGCACCTTCGCGGGAAACTTCTCCAGCCAGACCGGGGGAGGACTCTACAGCACAAAATCATTCTCCACCCTGGAGAACTGCGTCTTTTCAGGCAACGGGGCTGATTCGGGCGGAGGCATGTACACCGATGACAGTGCGTCCGTAGTGGACGGATGCACTTTCACTGAAAACGCGGCCGTCAATGGCGGAGGAATGGTTTCCACCAACAGTCACGTTCCGGAAGTGAAAAACTGTACATTTTCAAAGAATACGGCGTCTGACCGGGGCGGCGGCATGTACACATCGAATTCAGCGAACGTTTCATCAAGCACCTTCACGGAGAACAGCGCTTCCGACGGAGGAGGCCTGTTCTGTATAGGCTATGCCCCGACGGTGACAAACTGCACTTTCTCGGGCAACACGGCCTCCGGCCAGGGCGGCGGCATCAACAACTACTGGCTTGCCTCGACGACGATAATGAACTGTACATTTTACGGCAACAGCGCCAATCAAGGGGGCAACATGGCGAACCTGGACAGCAGTCCGGCAGTGACGAATTCCATCTTCTGGAGTTCAGCAGCCGGAGGGGAAATATTCAATGACGCGACCTCGAATCCGGTGCTGTCCCATTGCGTGGTCCAGGGGGGATACCCCGGAGGAACGGAGATCCTCACCGGGGATCCGAAACTCGGCCCCCTGGCCGACAACGGCGGGCTTACCCGTACCCGGGCTCTCCTTGCGGGAAGTTCTGCTCTGGACGCCGGGAAGGCTGCAGGGGCACCGGCGGAAGACCAGCGCGGGGTATCCCGTCCCCAGGAGAGCGGGTATGACATAGGGGCCTACGAGTACGCGCCCCCTTCGTCCGGTGGCGGTGGAGGAGGATGCGGCATCGGCCCCGTCCCCCCGGCAGGAGTTTTACTGCTCGTGATCCCGCTGCTGCTGGCTGTAAGGAAATAGGAAACAGGCAGATCCAGGGCGAAATGGCATAAAAAAGAGAGGTGAAGAACATGATCCGGAAGAAAGGCCTTTCAGGTGGAGTGATCCTTTTGATTTCCCTTCTGTTTCTTCTTTTTTCTGCCCGGCCTTCCCGGGCCGCTGTCATTTACGTTACGCAGGAAGGGGCAGGGCTGAGGAACGGAACGTCATGGATCAACGCCTTGGGCGAGGCGGAGTTCAAAACGGGCCTCGACAATGCTCCCGCGGAGAGCGAGATATGGGTAGCAAAGGGTACATACCGTCCCTCACTTCCGGCCGCGGGGGTTCCGGCGGACAGGGAGGCCTCCTTCGTCCTGAAGTCCGGGGTGACCCTCTACGGCGGATTTGTCGGAGGGGAGACCAACACCCGGCAGCGGGACTACAGGAAAAACGTCACCGTCCTTACGGGAGACCTCAAGGGAGATGATAACACGAACCCCGACGGCGTAACGGAGACGGCGGCAGGCATCGTGGGCGAGAACAGCTACACCGTGGTGACATCCTTCGGAGCCGCAGCCCCCAACACCGGAATACTCGACGGGTTCACCATCACAGGCGGGAGCGCGGACTTTCCTGATAACATCGGCGGGGCCAAGCAATATGGCGGAGGAATGCACAATACGGGCAGCCACGCCGTCGTCCGCAACTGTTCCTTCCGGGGTAATTCCGCTGTATGGGGCGGAGGGGCCATCTGCAATATTTCAAGCAATATCCGCCTGGGGTACTGCACCTTCTCGGGAAACGGCGCCATGTCAGGGGCAGGCATGTACAACCAGTCCAGCAGCCCGGAACTCGTCAGCTGCACCTTCTCGGGAAATACCACCCGGGCGGACGCTGCCGCGATACACAATTACGACGGAAGCAGCCCCACCATCAGCGGATGCATCTTCACCGGCAACGAGGCGGAACGGGACGTGGGGGCCATTGCCAACGTGGATGACTGCAGCCCGGTGATAATTAACTGCACATTTTCGGGGAATATTTCCAAGAAGGGGATTTTCGGTGGAGGAGCAATAGGAAACTCAGGCCACTGCAACCCGGAAATAACCAATTGCACTTTTGAGGGCAATGCTGCGGAGGAAGGCATGGGAGGGGCAATAACAAATACGGCCTACAGCGACGCAAAAATCGTCAACTGCACATTTTCCGGGAACAAGGCTGTTACGGGTGGAGGAATGGTCAATTTCATGTGCTCTCCGTCTATAGTGAACTGCACCTTCTCGAACAATTCGGCTGACACTGCCGGCGGCATGAGGAACAGCGATTCAGGCACTCCTGTGGTGAAAAACTGTATTTTCTGGGACAATCCGGGGGAGACGGGAAATGAGATCGTGAACGACGGCGGTGCGGCACCTGTGGTCTCGTTCTGCGTCATAAACGGCGGCTATCCGGGAGGGACTTCCATTTTCACCGGCAGCCCGAACCTCGGTCTTCTCAAGGACAACGGAGGCTACACGAAGACTCACGCCCTGCTCACGGGCAGTTCGGCTATCGACAAGGGAACGTCTTCCGGTGCTCCTTCCGATGACCAGAGGGGATACCCCAGGCCCCAGGGATCGGCCTATGACATCGGCTCCTACGAGTTCGCACCGTCCTCGGACAGCGGGGGAGGGTGCTCGGCCGCGTTCTACAGCGGAACGGTTCCCGTACTTTTGCTGTTCCCCATGATCCTGCTCCTCCGGAAGTAAGGCTTCAGGTAAGGAAAAGTGTTCGGGAAATACAATCCCCTGGCTGCAAAAAGCACCCCCTAAGCCGGATTTTTTACTTTGGGGGTGCTTTTCAAACCGCCAAATGAGCATAATTGCTCAAACTTGCGGACATACTTTTTGTAGACATCGCCCCGGGATCGGACAACCGAGCCGGGGCGATGCGCGTTATACACCAAGTCTGTCCCGAAGGGCCTCCTGGAGGGTGCTGGAGAAGTTGATCTTGTGTTCCATGGCCATCTTGTTCAGCCATGCGGGAAGAGTGACGTTCTTGCTTACGGATTTCTTTTTCTCTTCTTCGCGGAAAATATCCAGGCGAACGTCGATCAAAACGGCAACTTCATCTTTCCCAGGCTGCAGTCTATTGATCGGTGTGGGTTCGGGGATGACGTCATTGTCCTCCTCCATGCAGAGCAGGTGCCCCCCGAGAGCGTCTTTTGCGCTGGAGATGGCGTCGGCGTAGTCCTTTCCGAAGGTGTTGCAGCCAGGAAGATCAGGAAAGCGGACGCATACAAATTTGCCGTCTTCAGAAAACAGCGCGGGGTAAACCCGTACATCCTTTTTTTTCATCGCTGGTCTGTCTCCTTTCCGGGCAGCGGGGATTATTCCAGCCCCGCCTGCTTCATGATGCTGCTGAATGTTTTCGGCGGTACGTCTTTCTGAGGGTGCTTGACCGTGACCTTTCCAGGCTTCTCTGGGTGTTTGAAATGGTGGTGGCTTCCAGTTGTTTTAGTCAAGTACCACCCGTCCATTTCGAGAATCTTGATGATTTCGCTGGATTTCATGTCGTCCCCTCCTGACGGACATATTATAACGCGCATAATTATATGCGTCAATGTTAGGAGGTGAAGCCATTGTCCAAAGCTGGAAGACTCCGTGCGGAGTGCTCTGAGAAATTCCATACCGTGTGGGGCAGGTCACTGCCGAGGATGGGACTCACCTTCATCGAGGCTGCGAAAGAGTCCGGCAGAGGAAAGACGATGCTTCGGGGATGGATCGGCCGATATCCGGAATTAAAAGACACCATGGACGAAGGGAAGAGGTCGTCTGTGGAAAACATGGACGGAGACCACATGGGGAGGGCATAAAGCGACGGACAAACTGTTTCAACTCACGCCACCGCATGAGGTTACGACGAGGCACTTCCGGATCGGCTTCTGTTCCCCATGATCCTGCTCCTCCGGAAGTAAGGCTGCCGAAAAAGCGGAGGATGGGGAGAATCTGAGGTAGAATAAATTGCAGTAAAGCTGGACTTCCTTCCCTGCCAGGAAAGGAAGTCCAGCTATATTTCAGAGTTTCGAAAGGAGCACGGCATGAAAACAATCGGTCTTATAGGCGGAATGAGCTGGGAATCCACGGTTCCCTATTATTCCATCATCAACAGGGGGATCAATCAGAAGCTTGGCGGAAATCACTCGGCGAAGTGCATTCTCTACTCCTTTGATTTCCAGGAGATCCAGGATCTGCAGTACTCCGGGGACTGGGAGCTTCTTCGGGAAAAGATGACGGATGCGGGTCGAGGGCTGAAGAAGGCCGGCGCCGATTTTATTGTGCTCTGTACCAACACGATGCACAAGGTCATGGACAGTTTTGAAGCCGATGCGGGAATACCCCTGCTTCACATTGCTGATGCCGTGGGAGAGAGGATCGATGAAAGCGGCATGAAACGAATCGGCCTTCTCGGTACGGTGTTTACGATGGAGCAGGAGTTCTATAAAGAAAGGCTCAGGAAAAAATTCGGCTTTTCAGTGGTGATTCCTGAAGCGGAAGACCGGAAGATCATCAATGATGTCATCTATAAGGAACTGGCAAAAGGAATTCTACTGGATTCCTCGAGGAGAGAATTTGAACGGATAATGGAAAAGATGAAAGAGAATGGGGCGGAGGGAATAATTCTGGGTTGTACAGAGATAGGAATGCTGATAAAAACTTTCTCCATTCCGCTGTTCGATTCAGGGCAGATCCATGCCGAAAAGGCTGTGGAAATGTGCCTGTAGAAACTGCAGGTTTATCACTTTGACCGTACACAAACAAAGCCCCCGGAGAAGAAAGACCGCTTCCGGGGGCTTTTCGCCTCATTTTTTGGAACCTCTGAACAATCACTGATCCAGCGTCCAACAGTTGAACCTTGACAGCCGAATCCGTTTCCTGTGTTCTTTTTAACCCATATTCAGGTTATATGGGCACATTTTGTGTATTATTTATGCTCCTTTTAGCGCTATTTCTGGTTTTTAATGGTCTTTGGCCTGTTTTTGGATACACCACGCCCCTGTCGAAACCAGTAGGTCCCTTTGAACCATGTACAGGTTCGACAGGGCGAAGAGCACGAAGGCGAAGTTGGTGTTCTTTGCCAGTCCCTTGTACCTGACCTTTTCTCGTGAGCACCATCGACTCCGGAGTTCATAACTTCCGGATACTAAAGCGTCTTTTTCAACGCTCCAGGATGTGAAGTCTTACCTCTGGTGATGGCGCCTCCTTATTCCGGGAGACAGGCTCCGAATCTCCACCGCATCTTTCAAGAAGCGGAATGGTGTGCTGTTCTCTTCCGATGGAGATAAAGTGTGAAGACGCTTTGTTCGCAAAGAGATTGACAGAAATAGTAGAATAAATTATCATTTACAAATAAAGAACGCTATTACTAAAAGGATGCTTATATATTATGTATTTAAACAAAAAACATGTTAATTCTACAACTATTGTCCTTTCTTTTTTTTTAACAATCATTTTTATGGTTGCAGCTTACCTAATGATTGAGTCTATAAAAAAGATTGTAATTTCGGAAGCATCCCAGGAAGCGAAAAGTATCGCTGCAACCACCGCCAGATTTATCGAAGAAAATGTTCAGGAATATAGAAGATTATCAGAAGCAAGCCTTGGCGATCTTGAAGCAGAGAACATGGAATATTACAATAAAATGAATAGGGTGTTCAGGTTAATAAAGCAGGACACCGGTGTCGATTTTATCTTTACCCAAAGAAAGATATCGGATAGTGAAATAGCGTATATTCTTGATGGAGAATCTCCTGAGTCGGAAACCTTTTCACCAATCGGATCGAAAGACGGAATGTCGGAAGAGGAGTTAAGAGCATTCAACGAAGGGATAATAACCGCAACAGACCTTATTACAGATATTGTTTGGGGGGATTTTTTAACTGCCTTTGCCCCAATCAAGGAGTCAGGAGAGGTAATAGGCCTTGTAGGGGTAGATTTCTCGTCGGATTACATAAAAAATTTAATCTCGAACATATCCTTGGCTATTTATGCAACTGCAAGTGTTTTAGTAATTCTTTCCACAATAATTTTTTACAACCTGCTGAAGGGATATTATCAGTCAATAAATGTAGACTATATGACGGGGCTTATGAACAAACGAAGTTTCGTCACCTCCATTGAAAATGAGAAGTCCCGGTCATCAAGTACTAAAAAGCCTTTTAGCCTTGCGCTTCTCGATATAGATAATTTCAAAACAGTAAACGATAATTTTGGACATATCTGCGGCGATGAAATGCTGCAAAAGGTAGCTTTTCAAATCAAAAACAATACCAAGCGGTCGGACTTATGTTTCCGTTTCGGAGGCGATGAATTCGCGATAATTTTCCCCCAAACAACCCAGAAAAATGCGGAAGCCGTTTGCAAGGCCATTCAAGGAAATATCAGGGAAAACTGTTGCTGCAACTGCAAAGATGATGTGGTAATTCCAACGCTTAGCATTGGAATTTGTGAGTGGAAAGAAGGAATGAAAGCAAGCGAAATCATTGAAGCTGCAGATAAGGCTATGTATCTTTCAAAAAGAAGAGGTAAGAACGGTAAAGTGGACCCGGTTGTCAAGACAAAAAATCATTGGATTTTTAACTCGCCTGATAAAGAATTTCGACTATTTAATGTTAACCTTCTTGGCCTGTCCCCCCGAGTATACCTCCCAAGGAGTCCGGTAATTCAACGATTGATGAAGCCGGTTGAAATTATAATGCCGAATGTACTCCGCCGTCGACCGGCGGGCCTCACGGGGACTCTCGTACTCCTTCAGATACACCTCCTCCTGCTTGTAGCTCCTCCAAAATCTTTCCGTGAAGATGTTATCCATGCAACGCCCCCTTCCGTCCATGCTGATAGCGATACTTTCGCTCTCAGTGCGGATCCGGTCGATGTAGAGGTTGCTCGTGTACTGCGAACCCTGATCGCTGTTGATGATCCTCGGACGGGCGACTCTGAAGGCGTCTTCCAGCGCATCGACCACGAAACCCGCCGCAAGCGAATCCGAAAAGGCCCACGAGATCACGTACCGCGAATACCAGTCCAGAAACACCGTCAGATACATGAATCCGCCCCTGAGCCGAACATAGGTGACGTCGGTTCCCCACGTGTGATTCGGATGACCGATGTCCACGCCCCGCAAAAGATAGGGAAACTTCGGACTCTCGTTGCCCGCGCTCAGCCTCGGACCGGGGTATATCGCCAGGATTCCCATGTCTCTCATGAGACGCTGAACCCGCTTGCGCGATATGGGCAACCCTCCCCGCGACAGCACCGCCTGCATCCTCCTGGAACCGTAGCATGGCTGGCCGGTGTGAATCTCGTCTATCCGCCTGCGGAGCAGCAGCTCCTCCTCGGAGAGAGGCGCGGGAACGTAGTAGAGTCCAGTTCTGTTCAGGCCCAGCAGCCAGGACTGCCATGAGAGCGGTATCTCCTTGCCCTCCCAGTCCACGAGCGCTCTGCGCTCATGAAGAGAAAGAGTCGACTCCGCATTTTTTTTTGAGCCACTCGAGCTGCATGGAGAGCAGCCCGACTTGCTTGTAGAGGTCGTTCATCGTAGAATCCTTCTGCAGATCCTCCGCGGTCTTCTTTCGAGGATCGGCGAACAGGTCCGGTAATCCTTCGGTGACCGTCCTTTTCCAGTTTTGCAGAACGGTGTGGTGGATTTTATGCCTGGCAGCGATCTGGCTGAGCGTTTCCTCTTCTCTGAGCATCTCAAGCACAACTTTTGCCTTGAATTCCGCTGAAAAGTTCCGACGCGATCCCATGGTTTAGAGCTTAACCTCCCCCCCGTTTTTTGTCCGATTTTCGGGGTCCATTATACGGTACGACAATTTTTATTGAAGAACGATTAATAGGAAATGATGTCAAGGGGCAGTCATTTTCCTGCAATAGTTCACGCTTTCTCAAAGAAGGGCAAGGTTGCTAAGGATCTATGTAGGTATTTGAAAAGACCTGTAACTGCCTGAATCTCATTCGTTTAGTGAAAGAGACTCTTAGTCCTTGCCTGAGATTCTCGACACCAATACCCGGATTCTTTCCATTTTGGATTTACTCTCCCTGCTGCCGTAAGGAACGACTTTTTCCTCTTTTTTGCTGCGGTGGTTTCGATACTGCTTCTGATGGCCCATATGCAGAATGGAGTGGGTATGACGTTGATTTTTCTAAAAACACTAAAATCTTAGAAAGGTCACTCCAATTTTTCTGTATCTCGCTCCCTTTGACAGAAGGAGAGATATCGTGCCCCGAAAAAGTGCGCTTCACATGATTCTCACGATGAAAACCAACTATGCAAAACGCGGCAAAATTGAGCCGCCCGCACGGAACTTTAGAGCCACTTGCGCGCACATGAAGAACCACCTGGCGCACTGACGTAGAGCCGGCTGCTGCAAACTCCTGTAAGATCAGAATTCTGTCGTCAGGCAGAATTTATCTCAGGAGGAATCAGAATGTCAGATTTTTTAACCACTGTCCGGGCCGTTTACAGCGGGCTAAGCCAGCGCAAAACAGCTGCAGTCCACAGGACGTGTCCAGGGGCAGATCTCCCGTTCATCTTTCGCAGTACTTTTCAGGTTCCCGACACACGGTGAGAACAAAAATTCTGTCTCAAACGACAGCCCCTCTTTTAAATTCTTTGAAAAGAGGGGCTGTGTAGTGCCCACGTACGATGCATTATCTGGAGTTTACAAGGTTTTCCGATTCAAATCCGGCGAAGTTGGGAGAAAAACTTGAACAGCCGCTCGCCGAGGCGCCGCGCCAGACAAAACTGACGGTGAATGATTACGTGGAAGGGATTCTTTTGGGAAACCGTATGCTCCTTTCCAAGGCGATCATGCTGATGATCGAAAGCAACGACCCAAAACATTTCGAGACAGGGCAGGAGATCGTCCAGAAAAATCTCCCCCACTCGGGAGGAGGGATTCGGATCGGCATCATCGGCGTCCCAGGCGCCGGAAAAAGCACCACCATCGAAGCTCTTGGCAGTCTTCTCTGCGACATGGAAACAGGTCGCAGTCCTCGCCGTTGATCCCAGCAGCATTGCCCGGGGTAGCATCCTGGGCGACAAGACGCGGATGGAAAACCTTTCGCGGAAACCGAACGCCTATATTCGTCCTTCTCCCTCCGGAGGAACGCTCGGCGGGGTCACCTGCAAAAGCAGGGAAAACGTTGCCGGCCTGTGAGGCGGCCGGTTACGACGTGGTTATCGCCGAGACGATGGGTTTCGGGCAGGGGGAAGTGAAGGTTCGCTCAATGGTAGACTTTTTTCTGCTGCTTGTCCTCACTGGCGCGGGAGATGATCTGCAGGGAAAAAAGCATCATGGAACTGGCTGACGGGATATGGGTCAACAAGGCCGACGGAGTGAACCGGCAGAAAACGCTGAGCGTTCAGGCCGACTACGGTCAGATCCTGCACTACATCCGACCGTCCATCGAAGGATGGCAAACTAAGGCGTATACCTGCTCTGCTCTTACCGGTGAAAGGATAGACCTTATCTGTCGTGTCGTCGATGAATTCCGCAAAATAGTCTCCGACTCCGTTTTCCTTCGGGAAAGATGGAAGCAGCAGACTCTTACCTGGGGCCGAAACATGACGACGGAGTACCTGCGGTACAGGATCGACCGAAACGCCGGAGTCGCCGAATGGACGGCCAGGATTGAGCGCGAGGTTGCGCACGAGACGCTGGTGCCGACGCTCGCGGCCCGCAGGATCAAAGAGAGGATGGAAAAGCTTCTGTTCAAGTGATTGGAGAGAAGGTGCATCAGGAGCACCCGAAGTCGGCATTTCGTCGTTTGTGTAAAAAGGCGCAATGGATAAGTGCTACGTATTTATTTTTTTGTGCTACTATTGTCCTTGTGTGAGGTAATGTCTCTTGAGCCTGGAACTCACGGATTATAAACAGGGAGGAATCGAAGTATGAAACGTATGTGTTTTTTGCTCCTGACCGCATCTTTCGTGACGCTTTTCGCCGCATCGCCCGGAATGGTGGAGGGAGCGGAGAAGGATACGCTGGTCTATTCATGGTCGAGCAACGTCGGGCTTCTCAATCCGCACATGTATTCACCCAACCAGATGTTCGCCCAGGCCATGTCTTATGAACCCCTCGTCAGCTACGGTGACGACGGCACTATAGCGCCGTGTCTCGCCGAGCGGTGGGAGGTTTCTGACGGCGGAAAAGTTTACACCTTCTTCCTCCGGAAAGGAATTGTTTTCTCCGACGGCGAGCCGTGGAACGCGGAGGCCGCGAAAATGAACTTCGACGCCATTATGGCGAACGCACCGCGCCACGCCTGGATAGGCCTGACGAACCAGTTCGAAGCCGCCGAAGTCGTGGACGAATACACGCTGAAACTTGTGCTGAAAAACGCCTACTACCCCACGCTCCACGATCTGGCGACCATCCGTCCGTTCCGCTTTCTTTCCCCGGCCGCTTTTCCAGAAAATGGCAAAACGTCCGAAAGCATCAAAAAGGCAGTGGGTACAGGTCCCTGGGTGCTGATTGAGACGAGGAAGGGCGAATTCGACCTTTTCACGCGCAACGAGAAGTACTGGGGGAAGAAGCCTGTTTTTGCCAAGGTCCTTGTCAAGGTGATTACGGACAGCGAGGCGAGAATGCTGGCGCTTGAGACGGGCGAGATCGACCTTGTCTACGGCGCGGCGGGCTCCACCGTGGCTCAGGTGGGCATCGAGAGCTTCAAACGACTGGAGGCAACCGGACGCTTCGAGTCGGCTATTTCGGGGCCTATTTCATCGTACACGCTGGCTTTGAACTCCGGGCGGGGACCGACGGCGGATCGCTCTGTCCGCAAGGCCATCCAGCACCTGGTGGACAAGGACCTGCTCATCCGCGCCGTCTTTCTCGATATGGAGAAAAAGGCGGACTTCCTCTTCGAACCTCGGATTCCATACTGCAACGTCGGCCTTGAGGCATACGCCTACAACCCCGCGAAAGCGGAAGCGCTGCTGGAGGAAGCGGGATGGAAGAAAAGCGACGGTGCCGTTTTCCGTTCCAGGGATGGAGTGGAACTTTCCATCGACATCTGCTTCGTAGGCATCGATTCGGTGCAGAAAACGGTTGCCGAAGCGCTTCAGGGTGAATTGCGCAAGGCGGGAATCCGTCTCGTTCTTATAGGCGAGGAGAACGACTCCTTCTACAAGCGCCAGAAAGACGGCGACTTCGGCATGATCTACAACGACACGTGGGGAGCCCCCTACGAGCCGCATGCCATGGTCAGTTCCATGCTTGTTCCGTCCCATGCGGACTTTCAGGCCCAGTCGGGTCTTCCCATGAAGAATGAACTGGACGACAAGATACGTTCCGTTCTCGTAAGCACGGAAGAAGAAAAACGGAAAACGCTCTACCGCGAGATTCTGACGACGCTGCACAACGAGGCCGTCTATCTGCCGCTCACCTACAAAACGCTGGTGAAGATGCACTCGAAAAATCTGAGGGGAGCGGAGTTCACGCCGATCAGGCAGTTTGTCCCCTTCGACCGTATGTCCTGGAAGTAAATCGGGAAAAAGCGCCGGCAGGATTTTCCCTGCCGGCGCATTCAGGTATTCCGACAGGAGGGTGTTTCATGGTTCGCTTCATTGTCAAACGAATTTTGATGCTTCTTCCAATCCTCATCCTCGTTTCCGTGGTTGTCTTTCTCATTCTGCGTATGGCCAAGGGAGATCCCGCCATGGCCTATCTGCGCATGTCGAATATCCCCCCCACGGAACAGGCCCTTGTTGAAGCCAGGAGGGAACTCGGACTCGACAAACCAATCCCAGTGCAATACGCCAGTTGGTTGAGCAGGGCAATCCGTCTTGATTTCGGACGTTCCTACGTCACGGGAAGACCTGTGCTGGAGGAGATCCTCCATTACCTGCCGGCAACTCTCATTCTCGCCGGAGCCGGCCTTCTCTTCACACTGCTTGCGAGCATCCCTCTCGGCGTCATTGCTGCTCTCGGAAAGGACAAATGGCCCGACCATGTTATGAGAGCTTTTTCCTTCGTTGGGGTCTCAATACCAAGCTTTTGGCTCGGCTTTCTGCTCGTCTACGCCTTTGGAGTAAAGCTTGGCTGGCTGCCCACCATGGGCAGGGGAGGACTGCTCCACATGATCCTTCCGGTCGTCACCCTTTCCTTTATGTCCATCGCCATCAATGTACGCTTTCTGCGGGCAAACCTGCTTGAGAACATCCGCTCCCGTTCGGCCCTCTACGCCCGCGCCCGCGGCATTTCGGAGCGACGCATCGTCTGGGTCCATGTCATGCGCAACTCCATGATTCCCGTGGTCACCGCCATAGGAATGCACCTCGGCGAAATGCTCGGAGGGGCGGTGCTCGTCGAAAACATTTTCTCATGGCCCGGAGTGGGGCGGTTCGCCGTTCAGGCTGTCTTTAACAGGGACTATCCTGTGCTTCAGTGCTTCATCCTGATGATGACGGTGATCTTTGTCCTCTGCAATCTCTGCGTGGATATCCTCTACGCCATTATCGATCCCCGCATCCGACTGGCAGGTGACCGGAGTTGATGGGTGGCATGCTTGAAAAAGGAATCGTCCGCTTTTCCCTTGTCCTTCTCCTGATAGTGGGAGGACTCGCTCTCTCTGCCCCGTGGCTCGGGCTTCCCGATCCCGAAGAGGTGAACCTGGCTGCAAAACTTTCGGCCCCCAGCGCCCAGCATCTTCTGGGGACGGACCATCTGGGCCGTGACGTGCTCTCCCGTCTGATCTTCGGTTCCAGAGTATCCATCGGCTCGGTTTTCGTCATCCTGCTGCTCATCGTGGTATTCAGCACCCTCGCCGGAACGCTGGCCGGATTTGCCGAAGGGGCGGTGGACAACGTCATCATGAGAATCTGCGATATCTTCCTCACCTTCCCGACTCTCATTCTGGCCATGTTCTTCGTCGGTGTCCTGGGAACGGGGCTGACCAACGTCATCATCGCCATTTTCCTGACACATTGGGCGTGGTACGCCCGTATCGTCCGGGGAATAGTCCTCTCGCTGAAATCAAGGGAGTTCGTGCTTGCGGCCCGGGTTGCCGGGACGAGCACCTTCCGCCTCGTGGCCCGGCACATCCTTCCCTCACTCGCCCCGCAGGTGCTGGTGCTTTCCACACTCGACATCGGCCACATGATGCTTCACGTGGCAGGGCTCTCGTTCCTTGGGCTCGGCGTTCAGCCTCCGCTGCCGGAATGGGGCGTCATGATCGGCGACGCCAGGCAGTTCATCTGGACGCAGCCGCAGCTTCTGCTCTATCCCGGCCTGGCGATCTTCATCGTCGTGATGGCTTTCAACCTGCTTGGGGACGCCATGCGCGACGCCCTCGACCGCTCCGGCATGCTTGAAGAGGGTGTGAAATGAGCTCTCTGCTGGAAGTCCGGAACCTGCGCGTCGAGACAGTTGCCTCTCCGGTCAGGGAACTTCTGCGGGGCGTCTCCTTCGATGTCCGGGCGGGGAAGACGACATGCCTGGTGGGTGCGAGCGGGTCGGGAAAATCGCTCTCCTGCCTCTCCGTTCCCGGTCTGCTGCCTCATGGAGTGCGGAGGACAGGAGGCGAAATTTACTTCAGGGGATCTTCTTCACGGAACTCCGACAGAGGTGACCGCATCGATAGCCCCGAGACCATGAAGAGCCTTCGCGGTTCTGTGATCTCCATGGTTATGCAGAACCCCATGAGCTGTTTCGACCCTGTTTTCTCCATAGAAAACCATTTTCGCGAGACCCTCCGGGCCCATGGCGTTAGAGGGCGTCGCGCCATGGACGAAAAGATCGCCGCAGCCCTTGCGGAAGTCGACTTCAAGGACGACCCGAAGATCCGGCACGCATACCCCTTCCAGCTCAGCGGCGGTATGCTGCAGCGCATTATGCTCGCCATCGCCCTGATGCTCGATCCGGAGTTGTTGATAGCCGACGAGGCGACGAGCGACCTGGACACGGTCGCGCAGGCCCGGGTTCTCGACCTGATAGACGAGGCCAGGCAGCGTCGGCGCATGGGGGTTTTGCTGGTGACTCATGACTTCGGCGTTGTTGCCCGCATGGCCGATTACGTTCTCGTGATGGAGGACGGCGAGGTAGTCGAACGGGGACCCGTTGCTTCCCTGTTTGAACATCCCTCCCATGACTGCACCAAAGCGCTTCTCGTCGCTCACGGGAAGCTGTCCGCCCACATGGCGGAGGAGGAACGCGCGGTATGAACGGGCTGATTTCCGTAAAAGGTGTTCACCGGCGGTATCGCCGTGGAGGTTTTTTTAAGGTGGCGGACTCTCTTCATGTCCTTCGGGGCGTGGATATGGAAATCCGCGAAGGAGAGGCCGTTGGGCTGGTCGGACGGAGCGGCTGCGGCAAGAGCACCCTCGGGCGCATCGTACTGGGGCTGGAGCGCCCGGATGAGGGGACGGTACTGTATGACGGGCAGGATATCTTCAGCGGCGAGGAAAAATCCTTCAGGGAGTTCCGCCGGAATGTTCAGGTGGTGTTCCAGAACGTCCAGGGCTCGGTGAACCCCCGCATGACCGCCGGGGAAATAGTGGCTGAACCGCTGCGCAACTTTCTCGGGCTTTCGAAAAAGGAAGCCGTCGAACGCGCCCGCCCTCTTCTTGAACAGGTGGGGCTCAAAAACAGCGATGCGGACAAAATTCCGGGGCACTTCAGCGGCGGAGAGCTTCAGCGAGTATGCATAGCACGCGCACTCGCCCCCGAGCCGAAGGCCATTGTTTTCGACGAGGCGGTCAGCAGCCTCGATATGCTGGTACAGGCCCGGGTTCTCGACCTGATACGGAAAATACGCGACGAACGGGGCCTTGCCTGTCTGTTCATATCGCATGATCTCAGAGTGGTCGCCGGCCTGTGCGACGAAGTCGCGCTGATGGTTGACGGTGTCATAGCCGCGACGGAACGCAGTGTTGCCGCACTGGCCGCTTCGGGACACCCCGCCATTAAACGGTTGCTGGAATCGATACCTCCGGCCCACCCGAGACAAACAGCGGTAAACCGCATGGAGAAAAGGCAGGAACAGGAGCCCGATTCGGTCGCCGTCTGCAGAGGGTAACTGCACCCCTCACCCGGAGGAACGGAAATCCGTTTTTTCTTGCTCTTGTCAAAATGCGGGCGAAGAATTCTAACCTACGTGGCGGATTCTTCGCCCGCATCCTTTGAAGGTGCGGCCTGTCCGTAATATCTGTCAAAAGCACCCAGAAAACGATGCCTGTAGGTGTTTTTCACATTTTCGCGGATCGTCTGGAGTGTGACGGCTTTTTTCCCATGATCAGCGTACAGGTTCTGGGCAACATACCTGATGCAGCTCAGCGAGGGGATCTGGGAGCGGGTTCTGAAATCGCCCCTCTTCATGTCTCTGTCGATGCACGCCTGGACTCCCGCTCCGGATCGTCAGAAACCGGGAAATCGAGAAAGAGTGCCATGGGGGCACCCGCCTCCACCTGGTAATTGCAGGGGGCAGGCAACTCCCGCAGGGCGTTTTTTCTTTTGTAATCCGCCATTTCTGACTCGCCTCCGTACTCTGCTGGGGGTGTACCTGTTGTTCGGGTGTAATTTTTGGTACAGAGTATTATACACATGACGGACGAAAAAATGAGGTGTTGAGCCTCTCCGGAAAAAAACAGAGCCTCCGCCGGATCTTTTCCAGTCGGGGACGCTGGCTTGCGGCTAAACCCCGAGTTTTTTCTTTAGCCCCTCCTGGAGTATTCCGGAAAAGTTGAGTTTGGCCTCCATGGCGAGCTTGTTCAGCCAGTTGGGGAGAGTAACGCTTTTCCTGACGCTTTTGTTTGCATCCTCCTCACGGACGATATCCATGCGAACGGTAATGAGGGATACAGCTTCTCCGGGTTGCACCTGTACCTTTTCGAAGGGAGTGGGGGCAGGGATGACGTCGCCGTCACACTCCGAGTAGTACAAGAAACCTTCGAGAGTCTCTTTAGCGCGTGCGACTGCTTCCGTTTCCGACGTGCCGAAGGTGGCGCATCCGGCAAGGTCGGGGAACTCAACCGCGATATTTAGCCGCTGCGGGAGAAAATTGCCGGATATGTGCGGATATCCTTATTTTTTCTATTGGCCATGGCTATTCCTCCTCGCCATGGGAACTGAATGTATTGCTCTAACGGGCGCAACTTACAGCCCGGCCGCCTTTAAAATGCTCCTCACAGTCTTGGGGTCTACATCTTTCTCCGGATGGGGAACTGTTATCTTTCCCGGCTTTGTCTTGTGCTTGAAATAGTGGTGGTCTCTCCTGGCACCCGGCAGAAACCAGCCGTCCTGCTCCAGAATCTTGATGATCTCCCTGCTGCTGAAACTTTTCATTCCCCCTCCTCCCCTCGACAACAATATAATAACAAGTGTTAAAACACGTGCCAATAATTATGGAAGTCTTTGCTTAAACCCAAAATTTCGAAGAACCAAAAACAATAACCTTTGTCCTTACACGAAAAAAGCCGATGCAACCCAGTTTTTCTTCAGTAAACCGGGTGTTTTCCTGCCCCCGCATGGTAAGCGACTACCCCAGGACAGCTATTCCAGCCGTTTTTTGAAGTATTGCCAAACAAAAAAGCCCCCGGTTGTGAATTTCACCCCCCTGAACCGGGTAAAACAGGCATGGGAGGCATTTCATTTCCGGGGGCTTTTCGCCGCAATTTTTCGTTAGATCGGATGCTTGCTGAACTGTTCGCGGATACCCTTCACCGCCGCCGCGAGGGCGTCAGGGTCGAGGACCATTTCCATCATGCTGATCTGTGCTTCCCATTCAGCCGGGTCGCACTCATCACGAACATCCTGCTCGAATACGTGGTACACGGGGAGTCCCAACGAGACTCCCGCGAGAGGGCCTGCATACGTCGGATCGCCGTTGCTTACAGTCTCGGCATAAATCTCCGCGCCTTCGGCGTCGGAGGAACCGAGGATGACCACAACGTTTTCCGCTCCGAATTTCTCAGCCGCATCCTTGATGCGCTGCTGATTCTGCAGGTCCATCGCTCCGGCGGCGGTTCAGACGAAGCACTCCGTCACGGAGAATTCGATGGAAGCGCCGCTCCCCTTGAGGCACGCCTCCATCGCCGGTCCGGGAACGCCGTCCCGCTCGCCGAGGAGAAGCAGTTTCTTGCCTGTCAGTTTGCCCATTTTTCCACCTCCTTTCTTCCTTCCAAGAGTACATGGAAAGAAAGTTTCCGTCCAGTACAGATCATTATTCGATATACGGTGCCTCCGGAGAGGCTTATTTGGAAATCGCAGGATTTCCCTTCAGAGACTTTCCTCGTAAGCCTCCCGAAGCAGCGGGAGGGGAATATCACTCCGGAGAGTGCAGCGAGCCCCCTCCCGGGGGATCACGAGGCTTGGAACCCCGCCGGTGAACTTCTTGTCCCGTGCGAGGAAGGGGAGGATGCCCTCCCATGGGCGATCGGGACCTGTGGGCAGGGAAAACCTGGAGAGGATCCGCCCGATGCGCAGGCATTCCTCTTCTCCAAGTTCTCCGAGACGTGCGGCCAATCTGGCTGCTACCATCATTCCCGCGGCTACCGCGTCGCCGTGTTTCCATCTTTTGTACCCCGAAGTCGCTTCAAGGGCGTGCCCGACTGTGTGCCCCAGGTTCAGGCGGACTCTCGATCCCGATTGCTCGCGCTCGTCTGCCGAGACGACTGAAAGCTTCATCCGGGAACACTCGGACACAAGCCGGAGAAGAACACTGCAGTCTCGTCTCAGGATAGGCCCTGCGTTCTCCTCGAGCCATGAAAGAAAGTTCCAGTTCTCACCGATCCCGTATTTCACAGCTTCTGCAAGGCCCTGGCGGAAATCCTCCTCTTCCTGGGACCGGAGGCACTCCACGTCCGAAAAGACCCACTCCGCCGGATGAAAGGCCCCCACAAGATTTTTCCCTTCCGGAAGATTCACGCCCGTCTTTCCCCCGATTGCACTGTCCACCTGGGCAAGAAGGGTGGTAGGGCACTGCAGCAGCCGTATCCCCCGCATCCACGTGGCGGCGGCGAAACCGGCAGCGTCACCCACAACACCTCCCCCCAGGGCCAGGATAACGCCGGAGCGGTCCACCTGCGATTCCGCAAGTGCCGTGTATATGGCTGACACCCGGGGGAGGCTTTTTCCTTCCTCTCCTCTCGGCAGTGTAAATAAACCCTTTCTTTGTTCAAGGAAATCAGCGAAGAGAGGCCCGGTGATCTCGTCAGCCACGACGAACGGTGCCTCCTTTTTCCCCGTGAAGTCACTGATACGGGAAAAGAGCCCTTTCCCGACAACGACTGTTGTGGGAAATTCCCCCTTTCGGAGTACGATTTCATTTTCCCCGACGGGTGGTTTTGCTGCGGTTATCTGGCCAGAGGGAGCGTCCATTGGGCCTCATCCTCCCGAAGTGCCTGCATGATCCGTCCTGCAGCGGACATGAGGCGGCCGAATTCGTCGAGATCTAGCGACTGGGGGCCGTCACAGAGAGCTGTCTCGGGTGAGCAGTGAACCTCTACGAGAAGGCCGTCGGCTCCTGCGGCAAGTGCCGCAAGGCTCATGGGAAGCACAAGATCCCTCCGCCCGGTAGCATGGCTCGGGTCTACTACTACCGGAAGATGTGTCATCGATTTCACCAGGGGGATGACGCTCAGATCGAGGGTGTTGCGGGTGTTCCTGTCGAAGCTTCGGATCCCCCGTTCGCAGAGGATGACCCGTTCGTTCCCTCCGGCAAGGATGTACTCAGCTGCCTGGAGCCATTCTTCCACTGTCGCAGCCATTCCCCGCTTCAGAAGGACCGGTTTGCCGATTCTCCCGAGTGTCCGCAGCAGGCAGTAGTTCTGCATGTTCCGGGTCCCTACCTGCAGGATGTCAATGTGAGGGGCGACCCATTCCGCCTCCTCCGAAGACATGACCTCAGTGATAACCGGAAGGCCGGAGGTTTTTTTCACCTCTTTCAGCAGGGCGATTCCCTCGCTTCCAAGCCCCTGGAAGGCGTAGGGGTGGGATCTCGGCTTGAATGCACCTCCCCGAAGGATCCGGGCCCCTGCTTTCTTTACTCCCCGCGCGGTTTTCAGGAGCTGCTCCCTGCTCTCCACAGCGCAGGGGCCCGCCATTATCAAGGGAGCTTCACCGCAGCCCAGGTGCACACCTGCGGAGATATCAACAGGACGGGGTGCCCCGAATATTTCACGGCTTGCCAGCGGATAGCAGCATGACGTGTTTTTTACCATGCTTACTCCAGGAAGAGAGCTGAGAGAAGAGGGATCGAAGGTTTCTTTGCTGTCTGATGCCACAATATAGGACGTTTTCTGCCCCCGGACTACCTTAAAACTGCAGCCACCCCTCGTTATTGATTCGCAGATCCGCTCCATATCCATTCGTGTACTGTTTTCTTTCATTTCGACCACCATCATGATCCTCTTCCCCCTCTCGTTGTATTTTTCTGCATAAAAAAAGCCGGAACCGGGGTGTAGAAACCCGGTTCCGGCGTGTGTTCTTTTCTTTTTTCCGGCGGTCCTGATCTACGCTGCTCCAGGAAGTGCCGGGTATGAAGAAGCCGAAGACGGATCTCTACGAAAAACCAGGCCGGCGGCATAATAATAAAGCCACAGGCCGCCGGTAAACGCGAATCCGAAGAATCCGTCATCCTGTACATATCCGGTGTTCGTGCGTACCGTCAGGTCTGTCATGAGGCCGTCTCCTTTCTCCGCTCTTCTGCGGTTCTGTGTTGGTGAACCATTTTAGCCATGTCGGGAGATATGTCAAGATGTACGGTGAAAAATTGTTACGAGACAGTGATAATGTCATACCTGAAACGGGACAGGGAAAATGTCATCTGTCATTCTATATGGATGATGAGGAGCGATGTTTTCTTGAGCCTGAAAGAAGCGACGAGATCGGCGGTCCTGG